>Ga0334722_10002002_pt1 | contig 23792 bp, 4 predicted proteins | sample C3_bottom_MG_FD_207210 | JGI IMG/M metagenome (GOLD analysis project Ga0334722, IMG submission 207210) | Sediment microbial communities from Yellowstone Lake, YNP, Wyoming, USA - C3_bottom | ecosystem: Environmental > Aquatic > Freshwater > Lake > Sediment | place: USA: Wyoming | collected... | reverse complement strand
TCTGGTGGATGGGATTATCGTTGGCTCAACGGTTCTAAAGTGATTCGCATTGAATATACAGACCTTCAAATGACTAAACCCGAGCCAATTGAAGTGGTTCAGGCCTATCTTACCAAGTATCCGTCCACATTATCATCAATAACATCCGCGGATTTAAGGACCGCTGCCAACAAAACAACCTGGATCAAAGACGAAATGGACCGCCGCTTGTGGCTCTGCGACAAGTGGTTCCTCCAGATCACACTCAAGAAGGCCGAAGAAAAACAGGTCTACCAGGAATCAGTCAAGAGCATGAACGTCTTTCTCGATTACCGGGAGAAATATTATGGCGTCAAAGCCGCAAATGAAAAGAATATTCTCGCCGGCTATCAGAACATGAACGACGGCACGGGCATCAAAGCCAAGCTGACTGAGTACAAAAACTGGTGGAGTATCCATAAGGGTGACAGTATCGGCATATAGTGGGCGGCGCACAGCAATCAGAATACGGAGACGGGAAAAGGTGAAGATAGAAATCATTATTATAATCGCTGCAATGCTGGTCCCCGCGGTTGCGACGGGGAAAGAGCCTGCAAAGCCGATTTCCGTTGACACGATCCAGGTCCTCAAAATCTCCGCTGAGGATGAGAGGGCAATCATAAAAGATGCTGACGGAAAGACAATTGTTGTCAAACCCGGCGATCCGGTGGGGATAAGCGGCAAAGTGCTTGAGATAGCCGCGGACAGGGTCGTTATCGAAGAAAAAACGAGGAATGAAACGGAAAAAGTAATCATCAGATTTGTTGACGGGAAACAGAAGGTAGAGCGGCTGCGAAAAACTAGAGGGCAATCACCGCCATTACACGCACCTGCTGAAACGGAGAATAAGATCAAGAAGCAAGGGAACAGCGTAAATTATTAGTGATCTCATAATAATGTAGACGTCTGACTGCGCCCATCCCCCTCTCTATCTCCCCCTTGAAGGGGGAGAAAATATCACCCTCCCTTTCAAGGGGAGGGTCGGGGTGGGGATGGGTTGGATGCGATGCTTTAAGCAAGGATGTACATGCGGCCTATTTTTAGGCCGTTAATAAAACGCCATTTCACAAAAAGCATTCCCGTTATTCATCATGTCCCGGAGGTCGTATGAAAGTAAAACATCTCTGCGATGGTGTTGTATTCCGCTTTACTTCGTTCGCGGGTATAACAATTAACAGCCTCCTTTTCTTTCTATTGACCCTGCCCATTTCAACAACCTCCTTTGCCCAGCAATTCACCGCCACATCCCTCGGCGACTACGGCAACGTATCGGTCATGGAGGTAACGGGGGCTTACGATTCCAATAACCCGGACGGCACTGTGAACTCCGCCTCGCGCGCGGCTATTACAACAGAGTTCTTCAGGGCACACAAGGACGAGTACGACTTCCTTGTGATCTTCACGAACTTTGACTTCCTCATGCCCGACGATGGCAAGGCAAAAGCCTTCTACATGGGCGTGAAGAACGACACTGAGGGCATAGGTCAAAAGGCGTTTACCAATGCCACTTTCGGCAGTAACAGGCTCCAGGGCAGTATCGACATGGGGAATATCTCGACAATTACATCTGATCCGCTTGACCCGAAATTTGATGATACGCTCTACACCCTGAGTCACGAGCTGATGCACCGCTGGGGCGCGTATGTGAAGTTTAGAGATACCTCCGGAGTTGACAGCTTGTCGCTCCTCGGCAAGGACGGCTCTCACTGGAGTTTCCTGTTTGATTCCGGCGGATCAGTCCTGTACGGCAACCGCTGGCAGGACAACGGCAACGGGACATTCACCTCTCTCGCGCCCCAGCAGCAGCTAAAATATTTCAGCCCGCTGGACCTCTACCTCATGGGAATGACAGACAAGTCGAAGGTCCCACCCATGCTCCTGATCGAAAACCCGAGCGTTGATTCCGCGAGGCTGCCGGAAGCGGGCGTCACGATCAGCGGCACGGCTAAGACCGTCACCATAGACGATATCATTGCGGCCAATGGTCCGAGGTCGCCTGATGCGGCAGCGTCCCAGAAGAACTTCAAGACCGCCTTCATTCTTGTCACCACACCCGGCTCCTTCACCGGCCAGGAGATTTACAGCATCGAGAACATCAGGAACGGCTTCGTGACACGCCACTCCATTCTGACCGACGGACAGAGCATCGTAGAAGTCGCTTCCACGCCGAAAGAAGACGTCCCGGCAAAGCCCGGGGTCCTTCCCCCCTCTATCACGCCCCGGAACCTGCCGCCTGATATCAATCATGGCGTTGTCTGGCTCATTGGGAACCAGAATCCTGAGGGGAACTGGTCGGACCTAACCGAGACCATGGAGCGCGATACGGCAGTGACGGTGCTGACACTCAAAAACTTCGCCGGGGCACAGGCAAGCTATACCGCAGGTCTTCAATGGCTTGCGCTTTCGTCTTCGGGCAACACGGACTTTCTTTCCCGCAAGATAGAGGCGTATGCAGCAGGCGGCCTGGACCACTCCGGGCTCATGACAGAGCTTCTTTCCCGCGGAAACAGCGATAACGGGTGGGGGAGCGATAAAATATATGCAAGCAATGCCGCGGACACGGCTATTGCTTTGAAGACTCTGGCTGTTACAGGTTATGCGGATCAGAGCGTGTTGACAAATGCGATAGGATATTTAAAGTCACACCAGAAACCGGATGGGGGCTGGACCGGAAATGGTGAGAGCACAATTCAGGCAACGGCAAACGCACTCCTGGCATTCAGCAAATATCGGAAGGCTTATGCTCTGGAAGATCCTATAGCAAAAGCAAGCGCCTGGCTGCTCACAAAACAGAATTCAGACGGCGGCTTCGGCAACAGCCCGAGCACGGTGTACGACACGGCGCTGGCAATCCTCGCCTTGCGGGAGCTGAATGCTTCAACGGACATCACGAACAAGGGCCTGGAATATCTCCTGTCTCAGCAGGCCGAGAACGGAAGCTGGAACCAGAGTGCTTATCAAACAGCGCTCGCTGTAAATGCAGTGTACAAGGCCACGGTTGACCCGGACCTCTCGATCGAGTCTGCGGATATATCCTTCATACCCGCGTCGATAACGCAGCTTCCGGCCAATATCGTCATTAACGCGAGCATCTGGAACACGGGCAGCACTGCCGTGCCCCAGGCCAGGGTTGTGCTCTATGAAGGCTCCATATCCGACGCAACAAAGCTTGGTGAGCAGACCGTCGCCTTCCCCGGCCAGCAGGCCACGACCGCGACTTTTTCAACGACCATCAGAGACGGCAACGAGCACCGATATTATATCGTGGTTGATCCCGATAACCTCGTGAAGGAAGTAAGCGAAGCAAACAACAGCGCGTTCAATGTGATAAGGCCGGAAGCGACGTATGATTTTGAAATCCTGACATCGGACGTAACCGTGTCCCCGAATCCGATAAACCAGTTCGAGGACGTGAAGATCACCGCGAAAATATCAAATAAAGGCGCCATGAACGCCTACAACGTTAAGGTGAAGTATTTTATTGATGAATCCGCGAACCCCTACGAAATAGGGACAATGACTGTCGATATTCCGGCGAATACGACAGTTATGAATGAGGTAACCTGGCGGGCTAGTAAAACAGGCGCGAACATGCCTGTCACGATATATGCGGACCCATATAGCAATTTTACGGAGCTGTCGGAGACGAACAATAAGGCATCAATAAGTCTGTCGGTGAACGCCGTTAACCTGGTTGATCCGAATTTGACCATATCGTACCGTGATATCGCGATTACTCCAACACCGGCTCATGAGCTGGGCAGTGTAAACATATCGGCCCTTATCAAGAACGAAGGATACTCACCAGCGAGCAATATCGCCGTGAACTTTTATAGTGGAGTCCCTGGCCCGAACGGGCTCCTGCTCGGCAGCCAAACGATTGCCGCGCTTGCTCCCGGTGAGAGCGGACCGGTCTCGATAGAATGGACGAACATCCAGGAATCCGGAGAGAAGATCATTTACGTCCAGGCGGTTTATTCAGGCGTGGAAATACAAAAAGATGATAACGACGCATTTTCCACGCTGAATATACTGAGTTTGCCGGACCTGACTATTTTGCCAAGTTCACTCCGTTTTGATCCTTCACTGCCCAAAGAAGGTGATCCTTTAGCGATCCGGCTCGTGGTTCAAAATGCGGGTGAACAGCCTGCCCAGGGGGTGATCGTCAAACTTCTTGATGGATACACTGAAGTGCAGACGAAGTCTATAGGAGAGCTGGCCGCTCTTTCTCAAGTAGAACTAACTTTTTCCTATGAAACTGAGGGCAAACAGGGCGTTCATGAGTTGTCTATCGTGATTGACCCTGATAACACAATTCGGGAACGAAGCGAGCAGAATAATCAGATCACTAAAAGCCTGAGCGTTCAAAACGCCAATCTGTGGCTAACGGAACAGTATATATCACCGAACGGGGACGGTATCCAGGACAGCACGCAAGCATTTTTCAGATTGAGTTCTCCGACAACCGTGATGGTGAACATAGTTGACAAAAACAATGTGGTTATCAGGAAATATGATGGCGGCGAGTATTCAGATGCGTCAGAGGGTACCATTAAATGGGACGGTCTGAATGATAAAGGAATGGTCGTAGATGACGGGCAGTACCAAATTAAGATCACTGATACAGATAATCAAACACTGGGCAGCCTATTGGTAATTGTGGACAATAATAGATCCCCTCTGACCGAGGCAATAGGCACAGATTATCTTTTTGCGAAAAATATGGATACGAACGCTGATATCTACGGAAGCAGACATTGGGCCGCGGATGAAAGCGGTCTATTCATTACCGGAATATATTATGCGCCGAATAACTCCGCCTATGATAAGCTGAAAATATATTATCAATCGCTTGCAGGAGGCGATTACCAATCAATATATTCCAGAACTGGTTTTGGATGGTATGATGGGATTTCAGGCATATATCCATCGCCAGTTTCATCTTTAGTCGCATTATCAGAAACTTATCGCTCCTGGACAGGGGATCTCGCATTTTTAGAGCTTATTGATTATTCAAAAAAAGAGAGGAAATTTAGTCTTGAACTATATGGTCGATTTCCAGGCACTTTGAAATGGTCGCCGGATGGTAAAAAGTTTGCTTATAATCATGTGAGTTCATTAGGATACAATCAAAGACAAGCCGGTCTATCAATGTATCTGCTTGATGATGGCAATAAAGTATTATCAACCATAAATTATGGATCTGTATCAAAGCAATATCAGTTCGCCTGGTCGCCTGACGGCACATCTTTTGCCTATCATGATGTAAGCTCAAATCAGATTATAATTACCGATGGATCAGGAAATAACGGTGTACCGGTATTTACCATCGCCGGTCAAATTGACTCTATTGAGTGGCTTGACGATAGAAGAATAGTCATTTCGCAAAGCGGATATGGCACTGTTGTAATCAACCTGATGGACCAATCATACGCTCTTATCTCCGACTTGGCGGGTCCCATTCTTTCACCAGACAAGCAAGGGCTGTTTTTCATTAAAAATACCGATAAATGGAACAGTGGAATTGTCGTTTTGCGGCCGGATGGCACAATCGTCGGAACTCATGATTTGCGTTATACCGCAGATTATTATTACGCACTTGATCCAAGGCCCACCTGGTCACCAGCCGGAAATAAGATAGCCTTGGCCCATGCTGATAAACAAGGGCAATACATTATCGTATATGATTCGGAAACCGGAGATGCTCAAGAATTGACGGAATCAAATCCATCGATAATCGGATGGCTTAATCCAAAGACGCTTGCTTATTATGTTCGCGCTTATTACCCGGATAAGACCATGCATGTCAGTCTCAAAGCCTACGAAACCCAAACGCGCAACTCATCCGTCTTAAGTGAATTCTCCTACCCTTGCGACAACTGCGATCCCGGATCGATGCAGCATAAATTTCTCATATCTCCATTTGGCAATTATGTTTCCGGGACATTCCGGAATGGTAATACGAGCCAATATTATGTTCTCGGATCATTGATGAATCTATCGGTCTCACTAAATGCGGCGCAAGCTGGTTCGGGCATAATACTGACGGGAACGGCCTCGGACCTGAATATTGCCGGATGGAAGCTGGAATATGCTTTGTCGTCTATTCCAAATTTGTGGAGGTCGATTGTGCTCTATTCCGATCTCCCGGTGGTAGATGATATATTTGCGCAGTGGATACCGCCGTCTGATGGCAACTTTATCGTGCGGTTGACGGCTTGGGATAAGGCGGGCAATACAAAAAGCAAAACAGTCAATACGAGTTGGGGCGTATCTACGGAACCAGCGATAACGGGGCTCTCAAAGACCCCGGAAATGATTTCACCGAATGGCGATGGTGTGAACGACGAAGCTAACATCAGCTACACAGTGCTTTCGCCCTCTCATCTTGAATTTAGAATATTTGACAGCTCCGGCCGACTGGTCCGGACGCTGACTCAGGATGAGCCGATATCCGGCCCCTCACAGGTACTGTGGGACGCGAGAGATGAAACGCTGACAATTGTGCCGGATGGAGCCTACCTGATCAGGGTGCTTGATTATGAACTGAGCATAACTGTTGATACGAAGCCGCCAAAAGTTTCTCTCTCAATGACGGGTATCTATCAAAATACCGAAGAAAATGGCTTAAGTTACCGGACGGCGCTGGCCGTGCTATTTAAAGGCTATGCCGTAGATGAACAAATAAATGAATGGGCCATTCAACGGGACACACATGGAGAATGGATAACAATTATAACGGGTCAGGGCCCAATAGCGGCTTCCGCATCGAATGGTGATGTTGACCTTGAATATCCGACTGAGATTAAACTTGGACAACTATTTAATACATGGGATGCGACAGATTATCGCTACCGAATCGAGGCCAGGGATTATGCAGGGAACAGTTCATCAATAATAGCGCAGCTGCCTCAGGAAGAGGCGGCCATAAGTGTCCAGAGGGGAACAGACGGCCAATTATTTACTTCTTCGGGTCGCATGCCCGCGGGCACTGATACCGCAGAAGTGAATTTAATGATCGATGACTTGTTTTATGGCGATGAAACGCCTGCTCCGCTGATTATTGATACGTCACATACGATCCGCGAGCAGATTGAGCGCGCGTCCCTCCAGTATTATTATCCGCCCGACGGCAAATGGGTTGACGCGGAAACCAGACTGAATCCATCAAAGCAAAATCAAACGTTTCAATTCAACGTCAGCCCATATTTGCCTTACCTGCTGGAGGGCGTGAGAAGCAAAAATACGATTGATAACTATTTTAAAATCAGGGGTAGTTTTGTGGACGCCCTCGGGAATGTGTTTTACACCCATACAGTGAAGCTATATATGAGAAATGGCGAAAGCAAACGAGTCCATCTGAATATGGTCACTGGTGGTATGGAAGATACGGAGTGCGGGGCGGATAATATTAATATTTTGAGAATTAACGCAAGGATGTCGAGTTATGACGAGATATCTTTAGTGAATGGCGGTGGATATAGAATTCCACTTATTACTGGTTTTACGTTAACTTTACATAATATCACGAACTCGACGGAGGAGGTGATAGTAGCTGAGACCTATGCTGCAGCTCAGACGTCTGTTTCACTCTCGCGGGCAATCGATTCAAGCCAAAAGGAGGAAGGCATTTATGAGCTAAAAGCTCAGATATTCACCTCGCTTTCCTCGAAAGCCGAGGAAGTACTCTCTCAGCCTATTTACATCGACCGTCATGGTCCAGTGGCGTCGATTCAATACCCTCACGACGGAGAACAAGCTTGTCCGACAGAGGTCAGAAATGCGCAAAATCAGCAGCGGTTCGTTGTTCCCTTCGAAGTAACGGCGACCGACAATCTATTTCTATCGGACTTCAAAGTATATTACAGTTCAGCGGACGATCCCGCCAACTGGATTGAGGCGACCATTTTAGACGGCAGGAACATCTCCGGATTGCAACAATTCTCCGGAACGCTGTTCGCGCTCGATGTAACGGATATAAAGACCGAAAGGATTGTGGTAAAACTTAAGATCAAAGACCGCGGCGGTAACTGGACCTGCCGTCAGTTTTCACTGGTGCTCGATAAGACCGTCAGCATCGAAGGTCCTGTTCTCGACACGACGATATTCTCCCCAAATGGCGATGGAATATTGGACGCTGTATCAGCGGCCTTTACTGTGGGCGAAACTGCCGTTATCAATGCCGAGGTATATGTTGTCAAGAATTATATAAACGGCGCCCCTGTCCTTGGAGACTCCCCGATTATAAGATTAGCAGATACTGCAAAATACGCTACCGGCACATATTCAGTCTTATGGAACGGGCGCAATGAATCTGACGCCACATCAGCAGAGGGAAGCTATGTGATACGTATGACCGCCCGCGATCTCTGCGGCAATGCCTATGAGCGTATTTCGAAACCCGTTGATTTAGATGTCATGCCGCCCCTGACAGAAATATTATATCCGGCAACAAGCAGTGTTCTTGCCAATATCGTTGAAGTTAAAGGAAGCGCGTATGATTTACATTTTCAGAAATTCGAGCTGGAAGCAGGACCGGGCGAGAATCCGGCGACCTGGACCGTAATAGCGAACCAATTCAATCCTGTACAAGGTAATCTACTCGGACAATGGAATACTTTCGGCCTGGAAGGTAAATATACAATCAGATTGACTGCTCTGGATACGGCAGGCAATAAGAAAGTGACGTCGGTACAAACCACGATCGGCGTGAAAAGCTCGTGCATAAAAGACGTTTCTATCGTACCAAGGATTTTTTCTCCGAATAACGACGGGAAGCTTGATGCGGTCAATATTAATTACGAACTGTCCGCTGATTGCAGTATTAAGGCGGAAATAAGGGATTCAATGGGTTTGGTGAGAAAATCATTTACACTCGGCATCCAGCAAGCGGGCGGCCACGTACTGGTCTGGTCAGGAGAAGATAACGCCAATCAGATGCTGCTCGATGGAGTATATGAAGTAAGAATGACGGGCGAACCTACAGCGAATTCGACTGAACCACAAATAGAAATTGTGACGATGTCTGTAGATAAGACGGCGCCTTTCATTGAATTTGACCGGCCTGTGGATAATTCATATCAAAAAGGCGATGAGGCGATTATCGGCGCTATTTCAGATGAGAACCTCGCATCATATGCTGTATCTTTAAACAGCCCGTCCGGCTTGACAATTCTCGACCAGGGCGCTCAGTCGCGTTCAAATCATGTCTTCGGGACAATGAATAATTTATCCGAAGGTGGTTATACACTCCGGATAACCGCAAAAGATATCGCTGAAAATCAGGTTGAGAAGAATATAGGATTTACGATAGATCGGACTCCTCCCGTAGTAAAGTTGGAAGCCCCGAAAGAGGGGGATATTTTCGGGTCTGTCAGGAATACGGTCGCAATTAGCGGGTCTATTAACGAAAATTACCTAGATAGCTTTAGTCTGAAATATGGGCTGGGAGACAATCCGACGCAGTGGAAGGAATTGCTGAATGGATCATCTATCCCAACGAGCACTTTAAAATATACATGGAACGTCGATACCAATTCGGGTATTTCTGACGGGCTGTATACCCTTGTACTGTCGGCAAAAGACAAGGCGGGTGCAACCGCCGAGGCAAGGATTACAATTACTGTGGACAACACCGCCCCTGAAACAATGATAACTTATCCTGGAGAAGGCGGGTATGTAAAAGGTCCTTTGGAAATCAGAGGGACCGCCTATGACCTGAATATTGAGAAATACGTAATTGATTTTTCTGAAGGTCAGTGCGGCAGCGCTTTCAAGTGGTCTACGATAAAAACCGGGGCTCTTTCAGTCAAAGACGGCGTTCTTGAGACCTGGCGGACGATTCCTCCGGACGGCAGCTATTGCCTGAGAGTAACGGCATCTGATAAGAACGGCAAAACGGCGGACGCAAAGGTCAATGTCAAGGTGGACACCCTGCCGCCCACTGCGCCGGTGCTCGCGGGCGTAGTTGAAAATAAGACCGGGACATATCTCTCATGGAGCTGCAATAAGGAACAGGATATCGCCGGTTATAACGTGTATCGGAACAATCAGAAAGCGAACGCGGAGGTTGTTTCAAGTTGCGAGCTGCGGGACCAGAATTCACCGGAGGGAATGTATAGCTATACCGTGAAAGCCGTCGATTTCGCCGGAGGGGTGAGCAGCGCCTCCAATGAGGTGAGGCTGAAGATAGACCTGACCGGACCTGACGCGATAGTTCAGTCGCCCCTGGCAAACGCCAAGGTCAGCGGAATCGTTGAAATAAAAGGCACGGCCTACAGCGCCGATGATTTCAAGCAGTATAGAGTTTACGTCGGTCAGGGAGCAAATCCCATCACGTGGAGTCTTGTGAGGACCTCACCCGTGCCCATTTCGAATGATACGCTCATGCTGTGGGACACGTTCGGCGTTGTTGAGGGCGCTTACAGCATCAAGCTTGAGACAGAAGATATTTTAGACAACATCAAAACAGATCAGGTTTTGGTAACGGTAGATAGTACGTCACCCTCCGCTCCAACGCTTATTTCGGTCAAAGGCAGCGGTTCAAACGCGAATATCGCCTGGAATGCGAATGCCGAAACCGATCTTGCTGGATATTTGCTTTACAAAAATGATCAACTTGTCAATGCATCGAGCGCCGGGACAGGAGATATTAAGCCGTATCTTCTTAGCAAGACCGCTTATGCGGACCAGAACCTGCCGGATGGAACATTCAGGTATTACCTGATCGCGGTCGATCAGGCGGGAAACATGAGCGGCCAGTCAAACAAACTTGACGTCACCATAGATGTTCGCGCGCCGAAAGCGACCATTGTGCAACCTATCGGCGGGACAAAGATCCAGGAGGTCATTCTCGTCAAGGCGGAGGTAACGGACCTTGATATAGTGAAGGTGCAGTTCGAGTTCAAGAAGGCATCAGTCAGTACCTGGACAGCACTTGGCGCTCCTGTGACAATGCAGCCGTACACAACATATTTTGATCCTGCCATCTATGGATATGGAGATTTTGACCTGCGGGCGGTTGCTGTTGATAAAGGAGGCAAGAAGGACCCTTGGCCGTCATCCGTTACGGTGTCATATGCAGATATTAACGCCCCCGCCGAAGCTGTCGGTCTTCAGGTTGTTGTCAACGGCAAAAATGCAGCCCTAACCTGGATTGCCGGTGAAGAGTCGGATATTAACGGGTACAATATTTACCGAACACGTGAAACAATAAAAACGAAGATAAATACAAGCATAGTAAAGCAGACAAACTATCAAGATCCAAACCTTGGTGATGGAGTGTACGTCTATGAAGTTACGGCGATTGACAATTATAACAATGAAAGCGCGGCATCTCAAGGCCTCACGGCTCGTGTCTATGCGCCAAGATTACCTGGTTCAAGGTTGGTTACTTCCAACAGCGCGGTATCAATTACCGGAAGTAATGCAGCATCGGCGGCATCGGTTGAGGTGTTTTCCGATTTGGGCACGGGACCGATATCACAGGGTGTCGTAACTGCCGACGATCTGGGTAACTTTACTGCGAAGGTCAACCTTGTCTCTGGAAATAACAGGATTACTTCAAAGGCTGTTGATAACGCCGGTAATATGAGCAGGATTTCAGACGAATTCAGCGTAATTTGGGATGAAGTGCCTGCAATTCCGACCGGCTTAGTAGCAAGCGCTCAGAACTATAATGTTCACCTTGAATGGAAGCCCAACAAAGAAGCGGACCTTTTCGGTTATAAGCTGTTTAAGAACGGACAGAGTGTTACCACTTCCGCCTTGATTACATCGGCGACAACAACGGCATCTTCATATTATCCATATCAATACTATGATAGGTATGTTCCGTCGAAGGCATTTGATGGAAGTTCCTATACCTATTGGCTATCAAACTACAGTAACGGTCCGTCTACGCCGCAGTGGTGGGAGATGAGTTTTGATGAGCCGCAATTAATCAAGCAAATTGAAATTGTTTGGTTGAATAGCGCGCAGGCTGGGATGAATTACGATATACAGTTTTGGTCCGACTCAAGGTGGCAATCGATAACAAAAGTTACCGGCAATGGTAATACGTCAAACAGTTATTTGTATGATCCAACGACTGCAACGAATAGAATACGGCTATATATTACAGATACGATCAGCCAAAATATTAACAGTGGCGTCGCTATTTCAGAAGTCAGAGTCTATAAAGACATTGTCATAAAGTCGACTTCGTATGACGAGCTAAGCCTCAAGGACGGGAACTATTCCTATTCACTGGTTGCAGTGGATAGCTACGGCCTGACAAGCGCGCCTACCGACACAGTCAGCTTGGTAGTGGGCGATATAGTTCCTCCCGCAGCGCCTTCCGGCTTAACGGGAATGGCCGTGGATTCAGACGTTTTGCTGAATTGGGGTCAAAATCCGGAAAGCGATGTAGCAGGGTACAATGTGTATCGCATGTCAAGCGGTAGCTGGACAATGATTAATACAACGATAATTAAATCCGGATCATTTGTCGATATAAAGCGGTCAAACGGAGAATATCGCTATAGAATAGTTGCAATAGATTCTGTCGGCAATATTAGCGATCCGTCAGTCGAGACTGTCGTAACGGTAAAGGCACTGACGCTTCAATCACCGATAATAACGGATGTAAACGCCGTGCCGGAAGGCAAGGCATTACTTGTGTCCTGGACAGGCACCGACAATGCTTCAGGCTACAACGTGTATAGGAGTTTATCGTCAGGCGGTTCACGCACGAGGATCAATAACGCGCAGATAAATACTCAGGAGTATCGTGATGCTGGATTGGAAAATGGAGCGCAATATTACTATATAGTTGCCGCTATTGATGTGCTTGGTAACGAAGGCGCTCTTTCCGCGGAGGCGACAGGAACGCCGGCAGACATTATTGCGCCAATAAAACCGAGTATCTTTTATCCAACAGTACCGACAAGTTCAATTGTTGTGGACTCGGACCACATTGATATCGCCGGCGATGCGGAGCCTGGTTCATGGGTGGAAATATTTGTAAACAGCGGTTCTCAAGGAGTTATAAGGGCGCGTGAACAGAACGCTTATCGAACAATATCGCTGGATAGTTACGTTAACGGCGGTTTTGATATCCTTCGAAACGGTCTGAGTGCCGTATACAGTAGCAGCACTGCAACTATTAAATTAATCGAGTTGTCCGCCGGCACTACGATCGACACGGGCCAAAAGGGTTATTACCCAAAATATTCTCCCGATGGCGCGAAAATTCTGTATTTGTCATCCAATAAGCTTTACATTTACGATGTCATCAGGGGTGTTTCGGCCCCATTAAGCGGGGAAAGCTATACTGAGTCCGGCGGGTCATGGTCTTCGGATAGCTTGCAAGTCGCTTTCCGGACAAACAGAAGCGGCAGCGCTGAGATATGGATTAAGGACATTGAATCGGGGAATCTGAGGCAAGTTACTAAATCCGGTTATGCGAGTGAACCTAAATGGTCCCCTGACGGTAAACACATCGCATATAGGGATTCTTCTTCAAAAATATATTATGTCAGCCTCGAAAACAATACGACGACATTCATAGATGCGGGGAGTACATCGTCAACCTACGAATGGTCGCCGGATGCCCGCAATATTACATATTCCAAGAGCAGTGCAATATGGTACTTTGATGTCACAACACAGCAAAAGACGCTATTGTCTCCATCCGGATCGTCTGAGAGTAAACCGGTGTGGTCGCCGGACGGAAAAAGTATTCTCTTGATCTATTATGACAATGTGTTGAAAAAATACTCCATTGGGAAGAGAACGCTCACAACCGGCGAGTTGACCCCAATTACTCCCGGCGGAGTAAAGGCCTCTCCATCCGACCTTCTCTGGAGTTTATCGGGGAAGATCGTATATACTCAGAACAACATGGCAGATTTAATCGAGCTTAAGGGCTTATTCCAGGTGAAAGACGTCTGGCTAACGGCGAATGAGAGTGCCATAACAGCGGTTTCGCAAGACGACAGCGGACATATAAGCCCGGGATCTGACAGCATTAATATCATATATGACACGAGCCAAATGCCCGATGTCGAGGTCACCACGGACGACATCTATCTTTATCCGCCTTATCCCTTAACGGGCAAGGACGTGGCGCTCGACGCCGTGGTGTGGAACAGGAGCAAAGTGGAGGTCAAGGACGTGGAAGTTGATCTTTATCTCTGGGATTCTATCGGCAATTTAACGCCGCTCAAGAGCTCTCATATTCCGTCCATCGCCGCGGGTGAGGGTGTTATCGTGGATGCCCCCTGGAACAGCGGCGGCAACCTGGGCGTCAATACGGTCATCGTCGTCGTAGACCCTGTAAACGCGATCGAGGAAAGCCGGGAGCTGAACAATCTGGCGATGAAGGAAATCACGGTTGTGAGCAACGAAAACATCGTCATGTTCACGAGCGTGGATGCTGAAAACTATAAAGTCGACCAGTCCGTGAAAATACGCCTGGACCTCAGAAATCCCGGCAAGGATAAAACCGTGACTGTACAGACGTCCGTCGAGGATGCGGCAGGCAACATTGTCACCACGTTTGACGAACAAAGCGCTCAACTTACCTATGGGCAGGTGCAAAATATCGAGCTTTCCTGGAACATTGGTTCAACTTTCGCCGGCACATATAAAGTGCACGCGATACTCAGGGATGAGACGGGAGTGATTACTGAAAAGACCGCTCCCTTCACCATTACCCCTGAAGTCTCGATAGATTCCGTGCTCACCACGAACAAGTCCGCATACGGGCCGAATGAGACAGCGGTAATCGGCGCCACGATCTCGAATCTGGGCAGAAATATTATAATCCCGGAACTTAAGGTACAGGTGCGGATTATGGATGCAGCGGGTAGAGAGATGTTGTCAGAAGATAAGGCAATATATAACTTCCTGCCGGGCGGCACCCTTTCCCTGAGTTCTCAGTGGAACATGGGTTTAAACACTCCTGGCGTCTATGCGGTCGTGGAATCTATTATATACGAGAATCAAATTATTTCCACGAAAGCAGCTTCATTTACGATCAAAGAAGTCGCGGACATTTCAGGGACCATCACTGTTTCGCCCGCTGCCGTGGAAACCGGGAGCGCGGCGCTGACTACTTTAACGCTTCAAAACAGAGGAAATGCCGATGCTGCCGGATTGTTAGTAAAGGTCCTGATCCTTGATCCGGGAACAGGGGAGCAGAAAGCGGAAGTCTGGAGTCAGGAAACAAGAGTAAGGAGAGGCGAATCAATTACAGACACTGTAACTCTGCCAACCGAGGGGCTTGCGCTCAAGAACTATAATATTATTCTTCAGTATTCTGATTCCGTCGGCACGGAAACCCTGGATAGTTCATCTTTCACAGTCATGGACCTGACACCGCCTGTGGTCGCTATCACCGCGCCGCTTGCAGACACGACGTACAATGCGACTATCCCGCTTAGCGCGCTTGTAACGGACGATGCAGCGGGTGTTGACCGGGTGGAGTTCCGGATTGACAATGCAGCCTGGAAGCTGATGCCTGTGGCTGACCCATCAGTTTGCCGGTACGCGACAGCCTGGGAGCCGCTGCTATCCGATAACGGGACTCATACAGTCAGCGTCCGCGCCACGGACAAAGCGGGAAATGCGAGCGCGCCGATATCGGTGAACATTATTATCCAGATGGACAGTGAGCCGCCGGTGACTGTGCTGACAATAGGGGAGCCACGCTATGCTGTATCAGATTCAATCTTTGTTAACGGGAATACGGCTATTTCACTTACTGCCACTGATAATTTCTCCGGCGTCGCCAAGATCAAGTTCAGGATCGACAACGGAACCTGGAGCTCATATGCCGCGCCATTCGCATTGAACGGCCTGTCTAATGGGACGCACCAGATATTCTACAGGTCGTCTGACAACGCCGGAAACAGCGAGGTGACGAGAGAGATATCGATTGTGCTCGACACCACGCCACCGTCCACCGCGATCTCTGCCTCGGTCCCACTGGTTGCAGACGCAGTGAACACTGTCTCGCCGTTCGTGTTCTTCACTCTATCTTCTGAGGATACAAGCTCGGGCGTGCGGAACATATTATACAGGATAGATGAGGGACAATGGCAGGTATACACAGGCATCTTCAGCCTAGCGGACAGGAGCGCGGGACAGCATACAATCAGTTATAAGGCTAAGGACAATGTTCTGAACGATGAGACCGAGACTGCCATCATCATCCGACTTGCCATTGTTAATACAGTCAATAAATCAATATCTGTGGAGCCCGCCGTTCTGGTTGGCGTTTGGAGTGACAATTCCGACCTGGAACAGAAACAGGCAGACATCGAAAAACTGGATACGCTTCTTGCATCTCTCCGGGTGACATATAGCATAGCGCAGACCATGAAGGACTTTACCGCAGCGCTGCGCTCAGGCAGGTACAACACCTATATCCTGATAGACGTCAAAGACCCGGTGATGAGCGAAGAGGTTCGTGAGGCAGTCCACTTCGGTGACGGACTTATTTTCCTCAAGACACGGCAGGACGCCGATCCCTTCCTTGACGACGTCTTCGGCGTAAAATTGACCGGAAAGACAACAAGCCAGGATCTTACGGCAGACCTGATAACGAGTCCGGTCAGCAACGAAGGGATCCTTCATATCGTTGGGAAGGCGATTGGGGCATCAGTTACCGCTGACACTGCCGCTGTATATGGCGCCGTGACGGACAAGCAGGAGATCAGCCCTGTCATAGTTTTCAATCAGTATGGAAGGGGCAGGGCAATTCTCTACACGTTCGATGTGCTGAATTCTCCAGATGAGGCCCAGGCTGCGGCTCTCATGGTAAACAGCATCAACCAAGTAGGCCCGCTGGAGCGCTACACGCGGGCACTGGACAGCGTGCCTCTCCGTATCTCGCTTGAAAATTCAGCGGAGCCAGTAGATGCAAGGATTGTTGAGACGATCCCTGCACGCGCAACAGCCGATACAACCATTCCGGAAGGAAGTATCCAGAATCCTTCAGTAACGTGGCAGAAGCACATTGCCGCCGGTGAGACGGTCCGCTTCGGGTTTTACCTAAACCTTCCAGACCGCGCCGGCGACTATACCACCATCACAGAAATAGCGTACGGAAACAATGGGTCTTTCGTCCCATATGGGCAATACCCGTTCACCCTGAACATCAGGTACAGCTCAGAAGAACTTCTATACGAGGTCATTACGGACTTGATTAATATCACGACGTTGAACATTGACGACGCCGAGAGGATCGATAAGGCCATGGATGCTCTGCTGCAAGTGAACAGACAGGCGTCAAACATCAAGGAGAAGGAAGACAACCTGAGGCAAATCTTAAAAGCTGCCGATGAAGTCAGAAGTATCTCTATAGACGCGTTGACAATCCGCCTGAAGCTTGACGAGCTGCTGAGGATATGGGAAACGAAATGGTATATTTCGGACATAGGGGATAAATGATGTAAACCTGATGCTCTACAGCATTGGGAGTGACAAGGACCTTCCCATCGCGGTGTTGGAAGTGGGCAGAATTCTGTGTGGACACTACAAAGGGTAAACGGTATGGACCTGACGCTAACATATACTATCCTATATTAGGAGGCAACGTGAAAAACAGCGCTTTGATATTTCTCTTGACGGCAGGTCTGATTGTCATAACAGCGAATCAGGTCTTTGCAGAGAAGCAGCAAGAGCCCGCAATTTCACAACACACCTCCGATCAATCGAACACGGAGCGAGCATTGCCATTTTCTCTGACGATCAGCGGCGGCATCAGTCTTGGTTCATACGAAGCCGGCATAAACTGGGCGTTGATAGATTTTATGAAATCACTTCGGGAGGACAAAGATTATCAAGGTAGAAGACCGGAACTTAATTCCATAACCGGCGCTTCGGCGGGAGCGATCAACGCCGTGATGACCGCCATGTTGTGGTGCGTCGATAAAGACGAATTCACGAAATTAGACAAACAGGAACTGCTCGCGGGAGATACCGTCAACGACAATATCATTAGAAATGCGTGGCTCGCGGTAGGCATAGACGAGCTCATGCCCCCGAAAGATAGTAATAAGTATTGCGACCCGGGAAGTATGCATACTCATTGTGGAGATGCTGCGGCGAAGATGACGCCGGAGACGAAACTCGCGGACGAAATGTTCGCCCGCAGCGCCTTCGGGAAATCCGTTGCCATGATAAAAGAATTACTCAAGCGGCGAGTCTTTAAAAAAGAGCTCATATCCATCGATATCGCGCTCCTTGCAACACGCGAAACCCCCGTTGAAATTCAGCGTAATGGAATAAATGTCAAGAACCAGCGTTATGTTTTCCTGCTTCAATTCGAGACAGACGGCGCTGGTGGAGGCCACTTTAAATCAAGGAAAGTGGACAAAATTGATTCCAATCTGGGGACCGTTGTTTACCTTCCTCAAAAAGCCGTGTCTCACGACAGTCGGCATGTCGACCCCGATGACGTGATTCGCCTGATGTATGCCTCAAGCGCCTTTCCCGTTGCCTTTGGAAAAGTCAATTTGACCTATTGCACTGATGAGCATGAAAACAGTCTGGACAATCCCGGAGAATGCCCGGAGGGCACGTATTCCGCATCAGCCGCTTTCATTGACGGGGGAGTTTTCGACAATATTCCGTTGGGCGCCGCGCTGGCGCTTCGCAAAGCGAGGATACGGCAGGACATGCCGGAGGCCCGCTACGCGGAGATAAAAAGCCGGGCGGCAAAGACCTTTTTCTTTTTTATCAACCCGTCGAACAGGCGAAACGTGCCGAATAAATTCAAGGACCCCATTTGGAAAAAACCGCAAACCTATGGCATTAAAGGAATGCTCGGATTTATGCCGGGTTTTATTGCCGCCGCTTCGGACCACGAACTCTATACGGTTTTAAGAAGCGGAGACTGGAAATCATACCGCGACACGGATACCGCGGATTCGATCCGATTCAATCTGGTTGCAACGGACAGATATTTCCCGATCACCGGGGCATATCTCGGTCATTTTGGGGCGTTTCTTGATAGGCCGTTCAGAGAGTTTGATTATAACGCGGGTGTATACGATATCGTAAACGGCTTGTCCTCTTTTATGTGCATTGCGGGAGAATATAACGGCAAGGGTGAGGATTGCGCGAAAGGCAGCGGGAAACTGGCAGAGTATATATATAAAAAGCTGGATATTAAACAGGGCGACGGCGTCTCGGAAGTATTTTATTTGATAGCAAAACAGGAACATGCCGCGGAATCAAACGATCCCAACAGCGGGTGGCGCTGGATAAATGACCAGTTGCCTGAAAAGCCCGGCGCCATGTATACCGTTTTTGACAGTATTATTGCAACGTCGGCGGTCCCCCTGGCTGACGATGAAGATAAAACCTTCGGCGGCTTTATTAGAAATTTGCATGCGAGCAACTATGTTGCGCAAAGTCAGGCAATGAAGTGGATGATCAATAAGAGCGATGAAGATAGCGCCGTGTGGTATACACCGCTCATACGAAGGGCCGGGGAACGGTTGCGTACGCTTCAGGCCCTTGAAAGCAGGACGATAAAGAACAGCGATGCAAAATTCATGATCAACACGGCCGTATTGGGGCTTGACCGGTATTTCAACTATAATGAAAATACATTTTACCTGCCGAATTCCGTGCCTGAAAATGGACAAGCTTCGTGCCCCTTGGTGAAATGTAACGCATATCCATACGAACTGGGGGCCGATACCGGCAATGGCGGACTTTATATAAGCTACCTGGGGCGGATCAACTACCCGAGCCCTAATTACTCGATAGATTTGAAGTTAACGCCGGTCGGATACAGCAAGTACGGAGATAATCGCATCGGTTATTCCCAAGCCGATCTTTATCTTTCCTTCAACCGCCTTTTCAATGGAGTTTCAGCCGGTATCGGGCCGACGTACGACTATCTTTGGAAAAAAACGGACCAACTGAATCAGGCCACGATCGGCACTTCGATCTACGTCGAGCTTCTGCAGACAGTGCGCATAACAGTGGGCCTGAGAGACTATACTGCCGAGCATATGTTCGGGCATAATTATTACTGGACCTTCGGTCTCGTCGATATTCCCGGAATATTTGCGCACTGGTAGGTCGCAGGGGACAAGGTATTGGTTACGTAAAGCTAAGCAAGCTTAAGGCATATTGACAAAATGTGATATTTCGAAACAATTTGTGCGTGGTGGCCATTCAATTATTAATTGATATCAATTTGTAGTTATCATCATCAAAAAATTTCTTCCGAACGTCAATATTATATTGACACTATGCTCAAACATATGATAAAAAAACTCCAAAACTTTTTATCGAAAAGGAGAAAAAGATGAAAACGAAAAGAAAGAGTTGTTTATCCGTTTATCTGTTCTGTATCCTGTTTTCGATCGTAACGTCCATTCTGTCTGTATCAAATAGCTGCGCGGCGGACGATCTCGTCCTCAACGGGGTTTCCTTATCCCTTTCGGGAGAGCATACTTACAACACTATCAACATCCTTAACGGAGGCGTGCTCTCTGTAGAGACTTACAACGGGACGCCGGGGACAGGGACCCTGACGCTCAAGGCGAATAATATTTATATCGATCCGACATCATCCATAAATGCGGACGGCAAGGGGTATCGTGGAATGTCGAATGCCGCCGGAGAGGGGCCTGGAGGAGGCACGGGTGGCGCGACGACATATGATTCGGGCGGCGGCGGCGGTTACGGCGGTATGGGTGGAAATGGGGTCAGGGACGGCGCTGGTACGAATGGTCCGTTCGATGGCGTGGGCGGTCCGGCATATGGATCCGCTGACGACAGAACAGTCGGGATGGGCTCTGCCGGCGGAGCCGCGGGCGGCAGGGACGGAGACTCGGGGGGATATGGAGGTAATGGGGGCGGCGCCATTTATCTGGAGGCCGAGACGATAACCAATGCAGGGCTGATTACGGCCGGAGGAGCAAACGGCCTGATCTATAACAATGATTCAAGCGGCGGCGGCTCCGGGGGCGGTATTCTGATCATCGCGGGTTCGGTTGTCAACAGCGGTACGATCCGCGCGAATGGCGGAACGGGCGGCACCGTTTGCGGACAGCCCTCCTGCGGCCTGGATGACGGCGCCGGAGGCGGCGGTGGCGGAAGAATAAAAATATTTCACGGTACTTTCATGAATAACGGAACGGTATCTGTCTCTGGAGGTTCAGGATCCAGGAGCGGGCAGAGTGGTCAAAGCGGCACGCTCTTCATCGACGGGTCCGTTTGCGTGACTCCCCCCTCGGGCATGGTGGGCTGGTGGACCGGGGATGGGAACGCGAACGACAGCAAGGGCAATAATCAGGGCAGCGTCGCCGGCGGGACGACCTATGCCGCGGCCAAGGTCGGGCAGGGCTTCAGTTTTGACGGGACCGGCCGCGTCGTCATTCCCGATGCGGCTGCTCTGGACGTGACCGGTCCGCTCACCATCGATGCCTGGATGAGTTTCCAGGGAATCAGGAATCCAACGCCGTCCATTTCCAACAGCCCTATCGCTTCGAAATGGGGCGACACACTGTTTGCAACCGGAGGCTATGGATTATTTATCGACACCTCCGGCCGGCCCTTCTTCGCACTTTCCTCGTCCGGGTACGATACGACAACTGCCAAAGCGGCTCTTGCCGTGGCGACCGGCGTCTTAACGCATGTTACCGGCGTATGGACCGGCAGCGAGATGCAGCTCTACGTGAATGGAGCACTCATTGCAACCAAGCCGTTTGCGGGACCGGTCCACCTGAACGATGTACCGCTTATGATCGGCGGTTATGATCCGGCGTTTACCAGCGGACCCGACAGCCTGATCGGAATGGTGGATGAAGTGGAAATCTTCAACCGGGCCTTGTCCATTGACGAAATCAGGTCCATCTATTATGCAGGAAGCGCCGGCAAATGCAAGAATCGTACACCCGTTGCCGACGCAGGCCCCGACCAGACTGTGGAGTGCGCCGGGCCCGCCGGTGCGTCCGTGATTCTCGACGGCTCGAAGTCCTCCGACCCCGATGGAGACACACTCTCGTACACCTGGTCCTGGAACAACGGGAACGCAACCGGCATGAATCCCACCATCACCCTGCCTCTGGACACGACGACCGTAACGCTTACCGTTGATGACGGGAAGGGCGGCACTGACCAGGATACCGTGGTGATCGAGGTAAAAGATACCATTCCGCCGGCAACGATCGTTCAAAGCATCGCGGGCATCGCGGGCGCTAACGGGTGGTACACCTCCGGCGTGACCGTGAACCTGGAAGCAACGGACAGTTGCTCCGGCGTCAAGGAAATTCATTATAGCGTCGACGGCGTTGAGACCGTGGTCCCGGGCAGCGTCGCAACTCTGAACATCACGCCGGAAGGGACCCACGGTATATCCTATTTTGCAAAGGACAGTGCCGGGAACGAGGAAACGGTTCATCCCCTCCCCATCAATATCGACAAAACGCCGCCGACCATCACGGCCTCGGCAGCCCCGGCTCCGAATGCCAATGGCTGGAATAACACGGATGTTACGGTCACGTTCACCTGTAGCGATGCCGGATCGGGCATCGCCATATGCCCGTCGCCGATTACCGTATCGACCGAAGGACTGAATAAGGAGATATCAGGAACGGCGTACGACAAGGCCGGTCTTTCCGCCTCAACCAGCCTATTTCTGAACATCGACAAAACCGCGCCGATCATTACCGGCGCGATAACCCCGGCCCCAAATGCTGATGGATGGAACAATACGGCGGTCACCGTTGCCTGGACCTGCAACGATACCGGCTCGGGCCTCGCCTCCTGCACGGCTGCGACAACCCTATCAACCGAAGTAACGGGACAGGTTGTTGACGGGGAGGCTGTTGACAAGGCAGGCAACAGGGCAACGGCCCGGGTTGAGGTGAACATAGACAAGACCGCTCCGATAATCACGCACCACGTTACTCCCGCTCCTAATGTGTACGGATGGAACAATTCGGACGTGACCGTCAGCTTCGAATGCACCGATACGAGGTCCGGTATTGCTTCCTGCCCGTCGCCGGTGGTCGTGACCACGGAAGGAAAGACGCAGACCGTGCGCGGCACGACAATGGACAAAGCGGGTAATGAGGCGTTTATTGATGTGACGCTCAATATTGATAAGACGGCCCCTGTGATAACAATCAACGGTGTAACGGATGGCGCAACCTACCCGGTTTGCACTTCCCTCACACCGGATTTTACCGCGACCGATCCGCTGTCAGGCCTGCTCTCGCAGGATGCTGTGTCGACGGGAGGTAATGCAAACGGGGTGAATCTCTTTACGTATACGGTCACGGCTTCCGACCGTGCAGGGAACACAACCACCAGCACAGTGACGTACCGTGTGGCGTACTCCTTCGGCGGGTTCATTCCGCCGGTCACCCTTGACAGGCCCTTCAAAAAAGGCAGTATCATACCCGTCAAGTTCACGCTTACGGACGGCTGCGGCGGCACGGTAAGTTCCGCGGTTGCGTCACTGACGCTTCAGCTTGTTTCCGGAAACACCTCCGCGGAGGATCCGATCGACGCGACGAGTAACGTGCCGGATTCCGGAAACCTGTTCAGGTATTCCGGATCAGGTGGGATCTATATTTACAATCTCGAGACACGCGAGCTCGCTGTCGGGACATATACTGCCGCCATAACAACCGATGACGGGGTGACGAGGACCGTGAACATCCAGATTAAGCCGTAAGAGGAGAAGGCTTCAATGTTCATGTTTCTCAAGGCGAAGTGATGTTGTAAAAAAGGAGGCTGCGGATATGATTAATCAGGCG
>Ga0334722_10002001_pt1 | contig 23809 bp, 20 predicted proteins | sample C3_bottom_MG_FD_207210 | JGI IMG/M metagenome (GOLD analysis project Ga0334722, IMG submission 207210) | Sediment microbial communities from Yellowstone Lake, YNP, Wyoming, USA - C3_bottom | ecosystem: Environmental > Aquatic > Freshwater > Lake > Sediment | place: USA: Wyoming | collected... | reverse complement strand
CTACCCTATCAGACGATAAAGCGCCTACTCTAAGCAACGACAAAAAGACTGAAAGTAAAAAAATCGATACCGGGGGCGAGCCCGACGCGGTAGAAAACACCGTCGAACCGGGAATAATGCCAAGCACTTACGTTACACCGGATTTTCATATCAGAACCCCGTTATCAATGTCAGTTCCAGTAGGTGGACAGGTTGGTCCTTTCACCGCCTATACATCCGACGGGTCCGCAGTGGACTGGCAAACTCCCGACTCACTTGATGGCACTGGTGGCGTGTATGGATATAGTTTGAAGACTATGCCCAGGACTTCGAAATCGCTAGAATATTACATTCATGCGAATAATGACGTAAAACCCGGAACGTACTATATATACATTTCCGCGCACAAACAACAAAACCCGCCAATGATGACATCTATCCAGTTAAAAGTTACCGTGACGCCTAGCCCAACATTCGTAGTTGATGTCAACTGGAGCAAATATACTATATCTGACGATACAGTCTCAGTCCCATACACAGTCCGCCGTTATAATGGTTTCAGCGACGACATATCAATAATGGCCTACTATACCGATCCGAATTCATCAGACCCTGTGGGTTCTGGCTACAACGAGACTATACACACAAACGTTACTTCCGGAATTATTAAGATGTATCTACCAGATGGTGAATATAGGGTAACGGTTCAAACGTCTAATTATTCCGGCCAAGATGTTGTGCATCACTCACACACCATTAACAAGATAGGCCCTAATCAATAGAGCGTTACTTCAAACAAAACAAAAAAATACCCCCAGATGGGGGTATTTAGTTTTTGTTATCGACGAGATTCGACAAATGTGTGGGCATGTCCTGATGCGCCACCACGGCCGGTTCGGCCGATACGGTGAATGTAGTCATCGTATGTCTGAGGTGTGTCAAAGTTAATAACGTGTGACACGTTAGGGATGTCTAGGCCACGGGCAGCAACGTCAGTTGCAACCATAACTCGGGCACGGCCTTCTTTGAACTGGCGCAATGCGCGTTGGCGTTGAGATTGATTCTTGTTTCCGTGAATCGCAATCGCAGCAATACCGCTGTTGTCCAGGTGATCACTTAGGCGTTGAACGCCGAATTTAGTTTCGCCGAATACTAATACTTTGTTGTATTTAGCAGAGTCACTTAACATCTCGGTCAAAAGCTCAATTTTGTGAGCTTTGTCGCGGGCTTCAATAACATCTTGTTCGATATGTTCGTTAGTTTCGCTTGTGCGAACAGATACGGTGACAGGATTCTTTGAAAAATTGTTAATGATTGCTGTAATATCAGGCGTAATAGTCGCGCTGAAAAGCAATGTCTGGCGTTCTTTTGGAGTGGCGCCAACGATTGTACGAATATCTGGCAAAAAGCCCATATCTAACATTCGGTCAGCTTCATCCAACACCAAAGTATTGATGTTTTCCAAATTGATATAACGGCGGTTCATCATGTCTTTCAAACGACCTGGTGTGCCGATAATAAAGTGTGGACGATGCTTTAAATCACGAATTTGACGATCGGCTGATACGCCACCAACAACTAGGGCTGAATATAGTCCCAATCCTTGGCTAAAGTCGCGGAACTCTTCATCAATTTGTTGAGCCAATTCACGAGTTGGAGCAATAATCAAAACACTTGGACGTAGTGAAACGCCTGTTTGGTGTTCGATTATTGGCAACAAGAAGGCAGCTGTTTTACCAGTACCAGTGTTAGCGATGCCAATAACGTCTTTGCCTTCAATGACAAACGGAATTGCTTGGTCTTGGATTGACGATGGTGATTCATAGCCCTTTTTAGCAATATTGTGCTGAAGTTGGCTGTTGAATGGAAAGTCCACAAACTTGTGCTTTGCAACGTATGGTACTTCGTCAGCTTTTGCAGTTGCTTGGTTAATAAACTTGCTTGGATTAATATATTTTTTAACTGGACCACGGCTACCGCCACGACCACGGTTAAAACCGCCGGAACGTGAACCGTTAGCTGGGCGTGAGCCACCTGATTTAGGACGGAAACCGCCCGATTTTTGATAATATGCCATTTTTAATAGCCTTTCTGTAATGTAGTAATAATTTGCAAGTCGTCGAAAATAGAGATTAATTCAATGAAAGCGCTAGATGTGGGGTTGCGCTTCTCTTAGAAAGAGACCCTAGCATTTCATCGAATGCAATATGGTAATAATAGCATAGTAAATGCAATTTTGCAAGCATGATAACACTTATGCCAAATCAAATCGTTTATAACATACATCGAGCCCAGGCTCAGGTGGCGCCAGACAAAAGTCCAGCGCCACCGAAATAAAACTAACTATGCCATAGCACAAGCCGTAAGATACGATCAAGCACCCATATACCCAATCCCAGCAGCCATACGTTGTAGTGGTATGACGTCTTAAAGATTAGGTTTACAAGCCACTGAAGCACCCAGGCAACACCTACGTAGAACAGGTAGATGATAGCCAGTACGACTAATCCTATGATTAGTAGGTACAACATCTTTTTTGTTAATACTTTGCTGTGATATTAGTATCACAATAAAGTATTTATGTTAAAAAATTATTTGCAATTTTATTTCAGATATATGTATAAATGATGTGATTTGTTAACAAAACTCTACCACCATTTAGTGACAGTGCGTTTATTTTATAATTTTTTGTTATTTATGTCAAAGTTTTTGACTCAAGTAATCACGCGCGTATTTTACGACCCAGATAGATAGCCGCTACTTTTACGCCCCGTTACTGACCCAGATACACAGATACCGGCACTAAACTATTGACGGTTGAGTTATTCCCTAACTCACCGTTTAAGTTATTTCCCCAACAATAAATTTGATCGTCGGATGCAATGACGCAGACGGAATAGTTACTGGTAGACATTGATTTAATAGTTTTGCCACTTAGCACACCGGTCGTGTCAACCGCCACAGGAACTTTACTTTGGGTGGTTGAGTTATTGCCTAGTTGACCGTATGTATTATTACCCCAACAATATACCTGATTGTCGGATGCAACGGCACAAGTGGAATAATAACTGTTAAAGATTGACTTAACAGTTTTACCGCTAAACGCACCGGTGGTGGTGACTGCGACAGGGACCGTACTTTGGGTGGTTGAGTTATTACCTAGTTGACCATAAAGATCATAGCCCCAACAATAAACTTGATCGTCGGACGCAATGGCGCAAGTATGATTATACCCAGTCGAGATTGATTTCATGGTTTTACCACTTAGCACACCTGCAGTGTTAACTGCAACCGGAACCAGACTTTGGGTGGTTGAGTTATTACCTAGTTGACCATTGGAGTTATTACCCCAACAATATGCCAGGTCGTCGGATGCAATGGCGCAAGTATAATATTGTCCAACAGAGATTGACTTAATAGTTTTGCCACTTAGCACACCGGTCGTGTCAACAGCCACTGGAACTTTGCTTTGCGTAGTGGAGTTATTACCTAATCCACCGTTGGTGTTATAACCCCAACAATACGCCAGGTCGTCAGATGCAATGACGCAAGTAGCGTAATAGCCGGTAGAGACTGACTTGATGGTTTTACCACTTAACACGCCAGTGGTGTCGGTTGCGACCGGGACTTTACTTAGTACGGTTGTGTTATTACCTAACGCACCGTAGAATCCATCACCCCAACAATAAACTTGATCGTCGGATGCGATAGCGCAGTTATTGGCCCAACCAGTAGAGATTGACTTTATGGTTTTACCGCTTAGAGCCCCCGCGGTGTATACCGCGCTAGGCACATAAGAGTTATCCGTGGTGTTATTGCCAACTTGCCCAAGAGTATTATATCCCCAACAGTACACTTGACCGCCCGAGGTTAATGAGCAAGCGTTATAATATCCGCTAGAAACAGCCGTATTCGTCAGGCCACTTAATATTGCTGGTGGGGTGTAGCTGCTATCCACCGCGGCAGCGACCTTACTAATCGATGTGGAACCTATGCCAAGTTGCCCAAAATCATCACCGCCCCAACAATATACATGATTATCATCATAAGCGGCGCACACATGAGTCCAATTGAACGAGATTGACTTAATGGTTTTGCCACTTATTGCACCAGATGTGTCAATAGCCACTGGTACTCTGCTTTGCGCGGTGGAGTTATTGCCAAGTTGGCCATAGCCGTTATACCCCCAACAAGAGACTTGATCGTCGGACGTAAAAGCGCAGGTAGCATAATAGCCAGCCGCGATTGTTTTAATATTTTTGCCACTTAATACGCCAGTAGTATCGACAGCGACCGGAACACTGCTGTTCGTTGACGTGTTATTGCCTAGCCCACCATATGGGTTATAGCCCCAACAATAAGCCCGATCATCGGATGCAATGGCGCAAGTATGATTATAGCCAGTAGAGATTGACTTAACAGTTTTACCACTCAATAGACCAGTGGTGTCGACTGCGACCGGAACTAGGCTTTGGACGACCGAGTTGTTGCCGAGCTGGCCGTAGTTATCATAACCCCAACAATAGGCCTGATCGTCGGATGCAGTAACACAGGCAAAATACTGCCCAGCAGAAATTGATTTAATTGTTTTACCGCTTAATACGCCAGTGGTGTCGACAGCTACCGGAACAAGACTTCGCGTAGTTGAGTTATTACCCAATCCACCGTAAGTGTCATAGCCCCAACAATAGGCCTGATCGTCGGAGGCAATTGCGCAAGTTGCGCTCCACCCTGCAGATATTGACTTAATTGTTTTGCCATTCAACGCGCCAGTGGTGTTGACCGCCACCGGTACGTTGCTTTGCGTAGTCGAGTTATTGCCTAGTTGACCATAATTGTTATAACCCCAACAATATGCTTGATTGTCGGACGCGATAGCGCAGCTGTGGTTAAGGCCGACAGAGACCGATTTTATGGTTTTACCACTTAACACACCAGATCTGTCAATCGCACTTGGCGTATAGGCTATGTATGGCGAATTATTACCGACTTGTCCGTATGTATTTTGGCCCCAACAATATGCGTAATTATCGGTTCCGATTGAACATGAGTTATTTATACCAGCAGCAATCTGATTGCCAGGAGCAGTGAATAATTGGGTGCCGCCAGGAGCAACGTGGCCAGCACATACTCCGTCCTGCACCACACCTCCAGTTGTTGAAGATACGTGATAGCTAAAAGTAGTAGATCGAGTTGATGTGATACTTAAACAATAATTACCGCCCGATAATGTGTATTGGTATGAGTTATCTGGGCTTACTTTGATGTCGCTGACGTCAGTGTAAAACTGAGGATAATTACCATTAATTACTCTGTACATCTCAATCTGTGTTGACGTAGCGCGTATGTCAGATTGCATGCCAGCTGCGATAGCCTTGTCGTTGATACCCGTATACGAAATTATTGATATAGCAGCAAGAATACCTATAATGACAATAACAACTATAAGTTCGACGATCGTAAAACCACGAGAACGTTGAGCCTTTTTGTTTTTGTTATACATTAATCGCCCTATAATTAAGAATAGCCATTTCAGCCCAGTTTAACATCCGAAAAGTGAAAGCACAAGCAACAACTACATCTTGCTTTTGATGTCGGCAATCATGTCGCGCAGTTCGGCGGCTTTTTCAAATTCTAAGTTGGCGCTGGCTAGTTCCATTTGACCAGTAAGTTCACGGATAAGGAACGGGTATTCGTCCTTTGGAATCTTTTTGAGGTTAAGTTTGGCCGATTCGTCAAGTTTTTTGGGAATAAGGGCGCGCAAACCAACGCTGGCTTCGCGGACGATACTTTCTGGCGTGATGTTGTGCTCGGCGTTATAGGCCAGCTGAATGTTACGGCGTCTATCCATCTCGGCAATTGCCTTTTTCATCGATTCGGTCATATTATCGGCGTACATAAATACCTTGCCGTTAATATGTCGAGCAGCGCGACCACTGGTCTGAATCAACGCGCCGGCAATTCGCAAAAAGCCTTCTTTGTCAGCGTCCATAATCGCTACCATGCTAACTTCGGGCAAATCAAGACCTTCGCGCAACAGATTGATGCCGACCAAAACGTCGTAAACACCCGAACGTAGATCGGCTAATATATCGCCACGCTCCAAAGTATCAACATCGCTGTGAATATAGGCGGTTTTGATATCCATTTCTTGCAAATACGTCGATAAATCTTCGGCCATTCGTTTTGTAAGTGTCGTAACCAACACGCGTTGATGTTCTTCAACCCTATCGCGAATTTCGGCAATCAAATCATCAATTTGGCCTTTTGTTGGGCGAATAATAATCTCGGGTTCAACCAGACCGGTTGGACGAATAATCTGTTCGGCTGGTTTAGGGCTGTGCGACAGTTCGTATTCGGACGGTGTAGCCGAAACGTAAATCGCTTGATTGATATGACGGCTAAATTCTTCAAATGTTAAGGGGCGGTTGTCGAGTGCTGACGGCAGCCGAAAACCATATTCCACTAAAACTTCTTTGCGAGCCCTGTCACCGTTATACATTCCACGCACCTGCGGCAATGTCATGTGGCTTTCGTCTACCAACAGCAAAAAGTCATCGGCAAAATAATCCATCAAAGTCGCCGGTTGTTCACCTGGTTCGCGATTGGTCAAATATCGGCTGTAATTTTCGATACCTTTAACAAAACCGGTTTCTTCCAACATTTCCAAATCATATTTAGTTCGCTGCGATAATCTCTGCGCTTCCAGCAGTTTGCCGTGTTTTTCAAAAAACTCCAAACGTTGTTCATATTCTTTTTTAATTCCCGCAATCGCCCGCTGGGTTTGTTCGCGCGGCGTAACGTAGTGACTGCTTGGGAAAATAGATATTTCAGTCGGTTCAGCTAAAACTTCACCAGTTAACGGGTCAATTCGCGTCAAACGTTCGACAACATCACCGTAAAATTCGATTCGATAAGCCACATCGCTACCAGCCGGAAAAACGTCGACAATATCGCCACGAACGCGGAAAGTACCACGATGAAAATCAATATCGTTGCGGTGATATTGAATGTCAGTTAACAGTCGAACAAATTTGTCTTGTTGGCGTTTTTCGCCGGTTTTAACGTTTATCGCCATCGTCGAATAATCGTCGGGCGATCCAATGCCGTAGATACAGCTGACACTGGCGACAATAATAGTGTCTCGGTGCGTCAGTAGGGCCGTGGTGGCGGCATGGCGTAATCTATCTATCTCATCATTGATTTTGCTGTCTTTTTCGATGTAGGTGTCGCTACTGGCCATATAAGCTTCGGGTTGGTAGTAATCGAAATAACTGACAAAATAATGGACTTCGTTATCTGGGAAGAATGATTTGAATTCACTGTAAAGTTGGGCCGCTAAAGTTTTGTTATGCGCTAGAACTAGCGTCGGCACATTGCGATTGGCAATAATATTGGCCATTGTAAAAGTTTTACCCGAACCAGTTACGCCCAACAGCACCTGCTCTTTTTCGCCCGACTCTAAACCAGCAATTAATTGCTTAATTGCCGTCGGCTGATCGCCTGTCGGTTGGTAGTCACTATTCAGATGAAACTTTTGGTCCATCTGACTATTATATCAAAATCTAACCAATGTTATCTGAAGCGTGGTGACTTAGATTTTCGTCAATGCCATTGTGTTTGAAATCAGAATATTTGACGTCGAGTGCTTTGATGACTTTGCCGACTAAGCGGACTGGATCGGTGTCATAAATCACGTTTTTTACGTCCGGAGCTTCGATGTTTTGAAGTAATGTTGGAATATAATCAGCCAAACCACCGCTACCAAGTAGCACGCCGATGATTTTTTGACTTTCCAAAGCTGTCGCAAATTCGTGCAAACTGCCCATACGTCCACCGACAGTAATAACAGCGTCGCTACTGCGAACAAGGTGAATATTACGGCCAACATAGGCCATACCAGTAAAGTTGATGTAATCGAATTCGACGGTTGGTAAACGATAAACGGTAACGTGTTCCCTAAAAGAACTGGCTGGTGAAAAACCAACCGAAACACCTTCGCGGTCTTTGACGCTGAATGCACCTTGGGCTGCAAACCATGGTAAACCAACGGTTGCACCAGTCGTTAATGTTTTACCTGCCTGCGCAATTGCTTTGCCCAAGTCAAATGCTAATTGATGCGATGCAGTTACGGTACTGCCAGACGCTGCCCCTGATACACAAATCTGATATTTCACTTATTTAACTCCTTAGGACGTTGTCTGTTTTAACTTATGCTTTATATCATTGTACCACTCGTCATTGTCAGCTAAAAGCCCAATCGATACGGCAATTTCCACAGCTGTTGGTTCATCGGTGCGAGGATGGTCCATATATCTACCCAGTAACTCGCCACGCAAACTTCGCTGTCCGTGACTGACGATTTGTTTGTCATACGATAACCTATGATGAGCGTTTTCAATAACATCAATCAAGTTGAAAGATATAATTTTACCATCAGCCATAATCAACACGTAATCATTGTCGGCCAGTAATGATTCGCATGTGCCTAATTTGACGCTGGCAATCAATGCCGAATAAAGTTCTCGACCGGTCGTATCGCTCACGTCCAGCTTTAGTTTGCGCATAATTTGATGGGCTTTTTCGGTTATATCGGCAATTAAACGAATATCAACACCACTTTGTCCAGTCGCTTTTTCTAATTGTGCTAAGCCGCGACTAAAAACAGGTTCTGGCGTTTCAAGTAGTAATTGCAAAAATCGTGCCATAATTTAACCTAAAATGGTTTCTCGCTTAGTGGCATAGCGTGAAGTTTAGTGCCTTTATGTAAAATACCAGCCTTGGCACCGATTTTCGTCACGACAGATGTCGAATTGGCACTAGCAAAAACGATAGAATCTTTCAGCGATCGTCCTGCTGCCCATTGGCTAAGAAAACCCGATCCAAATGCGTCACCCGCACCAGTGCGATCGATAACTTTGACGTCTTCGTACATTCCAGCGCGGACGATTGTTTTGCCGTCGCTAGCCATTACGCCATTTGGGCCGTCACTGACTATTGCCATCGGTACGTAATTCAACACATGCCGTAATATTTCTTCCAGATCTTCACCGTCGGCGATTTGTTGAGCTTCTTCTTTGTTGACCGACAAAATATCAACGTCTTCCAGAATAACTTTCAATTTGTCCATTTGTTTCAATTCGTCTTTGCCAGGATTAAAGAAGACTTTTTTACCCATTCTGTGTGCCTGCGAAAATATCTTTTCAATCACATCCATACAACCAGCCATACTGGACACATACAACCAATCAGCATCAACTCCTTCTAAGTCAAAGTTGGCAATATCGTAATGCGTAGAGGCACCGCGATAAGTAATAATCGTGCGTTCGCCGTTTGGTGCCAGCAATAACAAAGAATAACCGGTGTTAAATTTGGGCGAATAACTGACGTGAGTCGTATCGACGCCTTCTTTGTCCAAATCGTCTAAAACCGCCAAACCAGCTGGATCATGACCAATTGTGCCCATAAATTTGGCGTCCAAACCTTGGCGCGCAAAAGTAACCGCCGCGTTGGTTGCACCGCCGCCAGTACTAAAGTTAATGTTATTGACGTCAGCTTTGTTGCCCAATTCCAACTTCATGAAAACTTCATGAGCTGGCACGTCAGAAACGGGTTTAAATTCGGGACTGTGGCTTAAAAAAACGTCCTGAACCGCTGCCCCAATTGCTAGCATTTTGACCATTTACAAAATCGCCTTGCCTGCACTGTTAAATGCGTTGATTTTTTCTTCGATAACTGCCTGAACAGCGTCATAAACAGCTGGCATTAATTTGACGACGGCATATTCGTTCGGATTTTCGCGCAAAACTTTATCAAGCGTAGTTCGAAAAGCATAGCGCAAATCGGTGTTTACGTTGATTTTGCTAACACCGATTTGGGCTGCACCTTCAAAGTAATTCAACGGCGTATCGCTGCCACCGTGCAAACTGATGAATGTTTGTGGAGCAATTCCGTCACGAATTCGTTGCAACAATTCCAAATCAAGAATTTTTGGCACAGGATATTTGCCATGCAAATTACCAATTGCAGCCGCGTAGGTATCAATACCAGTGGCATCAACAAAAGCTTTGGCGCCTTCGGGAGTTGAAAAAGTCTTTTTTATCTCTTCGTAATCGATATTTTCGGAAAATACATCTGACGATCCGCCAAAATAGTGCGGTTCGCCTTCGACGATTGCCCCGGTAAATTTGGCATACTCAACCACTTCACGAGTTTGAGCGATAATTTCCTCATCGGACGCGTCGTGATTGGCTTGACTGACATCAATATGAATAAATTCGTAGCCGACATCAATTGCCCGTTTGCAATCTTCGACTGTCGGGCTATGGTCCAAATTGATATACATTTCGATACCAAATTCTTTTTTGTAGTTGTCAACTAAATCGCGAACGTTCTGTAAACCAATTGATTTGACTTCGTTTTTGCTAAGTTCGACCATGACTGGCGAATTTAGTTTTTGGGCTACCCTGGCAATTGCAATCAAAGTTTCTTGATTGTCGATATTAAACGAGCCGACCGCAAAATGCTGGTCGCGACTGCGTTGCAACATTTGCCTAGCCTTGGTTGTGTTCTCACGAATTTGATTAATTGTCAGTCCCATATTTGTCTCCTTTAATATTCGCGATGGTATTGTGCAGTGCTGTGAACAAAATCTTCGACTTTTTTAGCAATTGGTACGCCGGTTAGCCCAAAAAATTCAAACAACTCGGCTGGTTCGCCGCTTTCGCCATATCTGTCCTGGATGCCGATTCGTATTAATGGTGTTGGCATTTTTTCACTTAGCAATTCGGCCACAGCACCACCAAAACCGCCAGCGGCTTGAGCTTCTTCGGCAGTAACAACTCGGCCAGTTTTACGTGCACTAGCCAAAATCGTATCATTATCAAGTGGTTTAATCGTCGGAACGTGAACAACTTCGGCGCTAATGCCTTTTTCGGCAAGTATTTTAGCAGCCACCATCAATTGATACGTCATAACGCCCGTGCCCATTAGGCTAACGTCGCTACCTTCACGCAAAATATAGGCTTTGCCAATTTCAAATGGCGATTCCGGTGTACTGATAATCGGAGTTTTAACGCGTGCCAAACGAATATAGCTTGGCTTGCCGTTTTCGGCGATTGCCATAGTTGCCTTTTCGGCCTCAATCGCATCACCAGGCACAACGACAACCATGTTTGGCAGTACGCGCATCAAAGCGATGTCTTCAAGCATTTGGTGAGTGGCGCCGTCAGGACCAACGCCAATGCCGGCATGTCCACCAACAACTTTGACTGGCTGTTCGTTTAAGGCAATGGTAGTTTTAATCTGTTCCCAGTTGCGACCAGGGTTAAAAGCAGCGTAACTGCTGGCAAACGGAATCTTGCCCACAAGCGCTAGGCCGCTGGCAACTGCGACCAAGTTTTGTTCGGCAATGCCGGTTTGAATAAACCTATCAGGAAAAGCTTCGCGAAAAATATGGACTTGGGTACTTTCGGTCAAATCAGCACATAATGCCACAATCTTATCGTTCTTTTCGCCAGCAGCTTTCAGTCCGCGACCAAAACCACCGCGAATCGTGTCCTGCGCAACATCGTCGTTATACAAATTTGGATTAACTAGATATTCGTTCATAGTGCATAGTCCCCTGGAATAATTTTGCCATCCAATGTGCGCAGTTTTTGCAAAGCATCTTTGGCTTGTTCACTGTTTGGCGGTACGCCGTGCCAGCGATAATCGTATTCCATAAAATCAACGCCTTTGCCGGGAATAGTATGAGCAATAATAATACACGGTTTATTAGTAACGGCTTTGGCGGTATTAGCCGCAGCAATGATACTGGCAATATTGTGGCCGTCAATTTCGATAACATACCAACCAAATGACTCCCATTTGGCTTTCAGGTCTTCTAATGGCATGACATCTTCGGTTGACCCGTCGATTTGAATATTATTGCGATCAATAAATGCAATCAGTTGCGACAATTTGTACTTGCCAGCAAACATAGCCGCTTCCCAAACGTTGCCCTCGTCCAATTCGCCATCGCCCATAATCGTGTAGCAAAATCGGTGTTTGGCATTGTCCAAGTATTGGAAAGAGTACGCCACACCGGCGGCCTGAGATAAACCGCTGCCCAAAGGTCCGCTAGTGTTTTCAAGTCCGGGAAGTTTGATTCGTTCTGGGTGACCCTGCAAACGACTGCCTAATTTACGCAATGTTAATAATTCTTCTTTAGGGAAAAATCCTGATTCGGCCATGGCGGCATATTGAATCGGCACAGTGTGACCGTTACTCAAAAAGAATATGTCACGTTCAGACCAGTTAGGGTCTTTGGGGTCGATATTCAAGATATTAAAATATAGTGCTGCAAAGATGTCAGCCAAACCCAAAGCACCGGCGCTGTGTCCGCTGCCAGCAGCTTCTAGCATACTGATTACATCTTCGCGTAAATCATTTGCTTTGTGCTGCAACTGAGATAATGTTAGTCGTCCGCCCACCTTACTAAATCACTCCCTGCTTGTTAATTTCTTTTACAAGTGTAGCATAAACACCAGCGGGATCATCGGCTTTGCCGATTGCTCCACCAACATTCAAGACATTCACGCCACCTTGGGTCAAAGTAAAGGCATTGTCAACGTTAATGCCACCATCCCAACCGATTTCGACATTTGGGTTAATGCCTTTGATTAATCGAACTTTTTCAAGTTGCATTAAACTAGCTGTTCCGCCGTAATGGCCTAAATCGCCCGAAAAAACTAAAACGTGATCGGCTGCTCGGATAGCATCGGCCACTGTTGCTGGTACGGTTGGTTTTAATAAAGCGATTCCAGCTTTGATGCCAGCTTTTTTGATTTTTTCAAAAATTGGAATCAAATTAATGCCAGTCTCGGCATGAAAAGTTATCATATGTGGCTTCATAGCAATCAAGGCATCAACATAATCCATCGGATGCATGACCATGGCGTGCAGATCAACCATCCACTCTTTGGGCCACCATAATTTGGATGGTTCCACCAAAAAGACCGGTGCGAATTCACCATCGCTAATATCAATATGTACGCGTTGGACAAAAGGCTTGAGTCTATCAACTGACGCTTTGAATGCATCGTCGGTTTCGACTAAAATGGCTGGCGCTATAACGCTCATTAAAATTCATCAATCTGCGCATTGCGGCGTTTAAAGCGAGCGGCATCCGCGAACGGCGTATTAAGCCAAGTTTCGAGTATGCCTTCCCACAAATTATCATTTTCATCTGAGTCCAATATTCTGGATGGCAAACATAGGACGTTGCTGTCGTTATCGTTTCGGGTCATTTTAGCTTCAAACGCATCCCAAATGACACTGGCACGAATGCCACGGAATCGATTGGCCGCCATTGCCATGCCTTGTCCACCGCCACAAAGTAAAATTGCTCGAGGGTCGTTGTCATCGCTGCCTATAATTTTGATGGCAGCGGCTTGGGCAAATTGCGGAAAGTCATCGTTAGGATCAGGGTTCTGGTCGCCGACATCTTCGACATCGTAACCGTGTTTTGCTAAATATGCAAAAACTTTTTCTTTTAAATGAAAGCCCTGATGATCACTACCGATAAATATCTTCATGATATAAAGTATAAGCTTTATGGGGTCAATTATGCAAGCTTCGACCGACGTCAGCAACCAGCTCAACTAAACGGTTGCTATATCCCCATTCGTTGTCGTACCAAACCATAATTTTTGCCAAGTTTCCATCTGCGACCTTTGTCAATTGCAAATCAACGACACCTGAATAACTGTTGCCAATATAGTCACGACTGACCAGTGGTTCGTTGCTGACACCTAAAATACCTCGATAATATAATTCATCGGCGGCTTTTGTTATCACGTCATTGATTTCACCCACAGACGTACTACGACCCAACAAAACCGTTAAATCGCTAAGTGACACAATCGATGCTGGGACTCTGACGCTGATTCCGTCAAATTTACCTTTTAGTTGAGGCAAGATTTTTGGCAAAGCAATTGTTGCGCCAGTGGTTGATGGAACAATATTTTCAGCAGCAGCACGACCATCACGTAAGTTAACCGACCCAGAGTCAATCAATGATTGATCAGCGGTATAGCTATGAATCGTAGTCAGTAATGATTTTTGGACGCCGAATTCAGCGTCTAAAATTGCAATCAAAGCGCCCAAAGAATTTGTAGTCGAGCTGGCATTGCTAACTACGGCGGCACTACCGCTTTTGACAATATCTTCATTTACGCCCAGCACGATCGTATCGACGTCGCCGGCTTGGTCTGGACCGCTAATTACTACGCGCTTGGCGCCAGCATTAATGTGCAATGCGGCACCCTCTTTGGTTGTAAACCGGCCAGTTGACTCAATCACGACATCAACACCCATATCGCCCCATGGTAATGACGCAGGGTTATCCCTAGCAATTACTTTGATGTGCTTACCAGCTACAATGATTTCGTCATCGGTTGTTGTGACATCATGTTGATATGTGCCGTAGCTACTGTCATGTTTTAACAAATATGCCAATGTTTTGACGTCTGTTTTATCGTTAATCGCCACAATTTCGATATCGCTACGCTCAAAAGCAATCTTAAAAGCATTGCGTCCAATCCGGCCGAATCCATTGATAGCTACTTTCAGTTGGCCCATAAAATTACCACTCCTTTTATAAGCGCTAGCTTATTTATGTCACCAGTATATCCCAAAGGTGCTTTTACACAAAATCTGCCGTATAATTAGAAGCGATGGACAAAAGTGGAATTATTGATCTCGCTCGGCCATATTACAAAGAAGAACAACTCCTAGAGCTAGAACATGCTATCGACTTTGCAACCGATGCCCACGCCAACCAAAAACGCATCAGTGGCGAAGCCTATATCTCTCACCCAACTTTTGTAGCTGAAATTTTAATCCGCTGGGGCATGGACATTGACAGCGTCCTAGCAGGTATTTTACATGATACGGTCGAAGACACCTCTGTGACACTCGAACAAATTGAAAATATATTTGGGCATGACGTTGCATTCATCGTCGACGGCGTCACCAAAGTCACCAAAACAAGTGAAAAAATGGGTGAACACGAAAACTATTTGCCTCAAACCAAAGATAATTTATCTAAATTGCTGATTGCCGTTGGTCATGATATTCGCGTCATTGTTATTAAACTTGCCGACCGTCTTCATAACCTGTCAACTCTTCAATACATGCCCCGCGCCAAACAAATCAAGATTGCACGCGAATCGTTGGAGGTTTACGGACCAATGGCCGACCGTCTGGGGATGGGCCGCGTCCGCATGCAAATCGAAGATATCGCCTTTTCTTATTTGCAACCAGCTGAGTTTTTGAAACTAAACCGCCTAATGAAAAAACGTTTGGGTAAAAGCACGCGTAAATTGGGACAAATCCGTATCGAAGTCGAAAAGTCTTTGGAAAAACACGGTATCAAAGCCGAAATTAACGGCCGCGTCAAAAGTATATATAGCTTGTACAAAAAATTAGACAAAGTTGATGGCGACATCGATGATATTTACGATTTAATGGCGTTGCGCGTTATCGTCGAAAAAAAGGACGACTGTTATTTGACTCTTGGCATCATCCACGGTTTATACCAACCGATGATTAGCCGAATCAAAGATTATATTGCCACGCCAAAACCAAATGGTTATCAAAGTCTACATACGACAGTCATCACGCCGTTGCAGCAAATCGTCGAGTTCCAAATTCGAACCTACGAGATGCACGAATACGCCGAACGCGGACTTGCTGCCAGCTTTTTGTATAACGAACAGAAAAAGTCAAAAAACTATTTGTTCAAAAAAGAAAGCCCGACTTTGCCTAGCAACATGCAATGGATTACACAGTTGCAAGAAGTTGTGACTAAACTTAAAAGTGGCGAAGAAATTTCCCGCGATCAATTAGACGTCGACTTGTTTAAAAATCGAATCTTTATTCACTCACCAAAAGGCGATATTTATAATTTGCCCGAAGGCGCTTTGCCACTTGATTTCGCCTATTTATTGCATAGCGACATCGGCAAACATGCATATAGCTTCCGCGTTAATGGCAAAATTCACCCATTTGATAAACCATTGCAAAATGGCGACATTGTCGAGGTTATCACTCGCAAATTGTCGATGCCAAAAACTGCTTGGAAAGAATTAGTAACGACGACGCACGCTCGCCACAAACTACGCACCCAATTGGGACATTTGGGACTAAATAATATATTTAACAGCGCCAATAATATTATCGAGAAAAACAAAACCAAAATGAAAATTGTAAAAAAATAGCGCCCATATAAGGCGCTATCTTGTATATCTCAGACTATATATATTTTTTGTTCCAGCGTTCGATTGAAGCATAAATTACGGCTTTAGCTTCGGCTTCATCGGCCCAACCCTTGACGATTGTCGTTCCTGGTTTTTTCAAATCTTTATAATGATTAAAGTGATGAGTAATTTGATCAATCTTTTGTTTTGGCAAATCAGACAATGAGTTGATTACATTGCCAGTATTGCGGTCGTCGGCAGGGACGGCGATAATCTTGTCGTCAACTTCACCATCGTCAACAAATTTCATGACGCCCAAGACTTTGGCTTCCAAAAATACTCCAGTTGGCAGTGGATCGTCAGTGACCAACAGCACATCCAATTCGTCGCCATCTTCGTCCAAAGTTTGTGGGATAAAACCATAGTTTGTAGGTTTTGAAAAAATCTTTGGGTCAACCCGATCAAGTTGCATCAAAGCTTTGTGTCGGTTCCATTCGATTTTGTGGCTGCTGCCAGCAGGAATTTCGATTACTACGTTGATTATTCCAGCCTCGACATCGCCAGGCGTAAGTATTAAATTAAAATCTGCCACTGTTAAATTCTCCTAACATTTCATATTTTAAACTGTCTAATATTATACCACGCGTAAGTGGATAACTATTTGCCAAGTTTGTGCAGATATTCACGAATACAAATTGCAGCCGTTACGCCATCGCCAACTGCGCTGGCAATCTGCATGGTTGCGCCAGCTCGAACGTCGCCACTGGCAAATATACCAGGAACATTTGTGTGCAACGTTTTATCGGCTATAACAAAACCTTCTTCATCCAATTCAACTGGGCTGTCTTTCAAGAACCAAGTGTTTGGTTTCATGCCGACAAATACGAAAATTCCATCAGTATCAAGCGTCATTGGTTGACCATTTTGAGTGGCCTTAATCGAAGTAACGTGACCGTTTATGCCAACGACTTCGTCAATCGTTGTACCTAAATATATGGTTATTCTGCCTTCATCAACAAATTTTTGTAAGTCGCGTTTTAGGATTTCGCTGGCTTTTATTGTACTGCGCACAATCAAATCGATATGAGTTGCAAAGCGTGTTAAATAAATTGCTTCTTGAACGGCCGAGTTAGCACCCCCGACTACAATCAAGCGCTTGTTGGTATAAAAAGCGCCGTCGCAGGTTGCACAATAATGAACACCGCGACCAAAATATTCAGCTTCGCCAGGTGCGCCGATTTTGCTGTATGACCTGCCGGTGGCAATCAAAACTGATTTAGCTTTAACTGGATTACCATCGATAGTCAAAGTTTTAATATCGCCGTCAACCGAAATTGCCGATACCTCGCCAAATTCTATCTTGGCACCAAAGCGTTTGGCTTGTTTTTCCCATTGTTCCGCTAGCGTCATACCTTCGACGCCGTCTGGAAAACCTGGATAATTATCGATGTTGTCGATCGTTGCCACAATTCCACCAACAGCCGCTTTTTCGTAAATCGTTGTGTCGATATCTTCGCGAGCGGTATAGATTGCTGCTGCCAACGCGCTTGGCCCGCCGCCGACTATGATTAAATCTTGGATTTTATCAGTCATATATATCCCCTTCTATTGTGATTGTGTTTGATAATATTGTAATAATTCTGCTGGTACTGGAACATCGTCAATCTTTGGAATAATCATAACGACAAATTTGATTGGAGTGTTAGCCGGAATATTAGCTCCTGCGCCAGTTGCGCCGTACGCTTTATCTGATGGAATTGATAGTTCACGTATACCACCGACTTTCATCCCCAATACGCCTTCGTTCCATCCGTCAATCAGATTACCGCCGGCGATTGGAGCTTTGAGCGATTTATTTGATATTGATTCGTCAAAAATCACACCTTTTGGATTCCAGCCAATGTAATAGGCGTTATAAGCGGTCGCGGCGGTTACAACTTCACCAGTTCCAGATTTTAGGTCTTTAACTGATAATTTTGTTACAGTTTTGGCGTCAAACTTTGTTGGTATCGACGCGTATTTACTAAAATCTGCGTAATACTTATTAGACAATTGCAATGATTGGGCCGCAACTGCTGCCTGATATTTGCTTGATTCTGTTTGTAGCAACGCTTGATCAGAAGATTGGTTTTGTACGCTAAGTGCCATTACTAAAAATGAGCCTAATGTTCCAAGTGTTAGAACGATTGCTATAATCCAAATTCCAACCCGTTGCGATGTTGGTGTCGCCATAAATTTAATACCTCTCCAATTTATCTATACATACTATTATACCAAAATTAGCCGGTTTCCCTAGTGTATTTTAGATAACAATGGCTTGAGTTTTTGATATAACCGACGTGATTAGCAAATTTACAATAGTCGCTACCTCGTCACTGGTTAACGTGTGGTCAAAGGCAGTTAGTTTAATTCTGACTGTAACGTTTTTAGTAGTTATGCCGTCAGCTTTGTAAATATCTACTGGAGTTATGGTTGTTTCAGGTTTTACGTCTTTTGTCGCGGCATCCAGAGCATCCATAATTTGACTATATGTGATTTCGTCATCAACTTTGAAGCATACATCACGTTCTGATGAAGGGTACCTGCTGAGCGGCGTGTAGTTGCCGCCACGGTTCATTGAGTCAAATAGCATTCTGGCATTTACTTCAAAGCCGGCGGCGTATTCAGGCAGCTTAAACCCTTTGGCAACTGACTTTTTATATTCACCGACGATACCAATAACCGCACCTGATTTGCGATCTATTATTTTCGCGCTTCGGCGATATTCAAATGGCTTGGCGACTGAGCTGCTGTCGTCGGCCGTAAATGGTTCGTACTTCAAATCCAAATCGATTGATTCAGCCAAATAATCTAGTAGTTTTTTGGCCTGGTAATATGGAGCGCCGGTTGACTTGTTTTTATTAGCGATAACCAGAGCGATAGAATCGGTTTCGACTGGCACCTTTTCGTCGGTCAGGCCGTCGGCTTTTGGATGAGTTTTGTTGATTTCAAACAAAGCAAAACTGTCGTAACCTTGTTTGATATTCGGATGAACCAAATCAAGTAAATTTGGCGTTAATGATTGGCGGTAATATTGTAAATCGGGACTAATCGAATTGACGATTCGGTACGAATTATCAGATACCTGTCCTGCCCTATCAATCATGTTGCCGTGAACGAAACTGTATGTCAAAACTTCATTGGCGCCGGCTCGAACTAGGCTCTTACGAACACCGGTACGGAAAGTATCAAAGTCATCAGGTCGAACGGCAACGAAATTGCGAACAGGTAATACTGGATTGATATTATCAAAGCCGTTAAGTCGACCGACTTCTTCAGCCAAATCCTCAACAATATGAATATCAGCTCGCCAATAAGGAGCGGTGACTTTTATTTCACTGCCGTTTGATTCAGCCGTAAATTCTACGTTTTGCAAAGTTTGAATTATTTGCTTATCGGTAAATGTGCTGCCTAAAATGTCGTTGATTCCGCTAGATTCAAATTCAATAACTGGTTCTTCGGCTTTTACCGGGTAAGCTTCGGCGACATGGCTGATAACTTTTGCGCCTGCCCAATCTTCCATCAAATGAATAGCGGCCGACAAAACCGGAGCCGATAATTCAGCTGGTTGGCCTTTGGTAAATCGCGTAATTGCTTCGCTAAATATTCCATGACGCATTTGAGTTGCGCGTAAATTGTACAGATTAAATGAAGCGCTTTCGATGATAATATTCTTGGTATTGTCATCAATCGCCGTGCTGGCACCGCCCATCGCTCCGGCAAGTCCAATTGCCGTTTCGCCAGATGCAATCACAATATCACCAGATGTCAGCTCAATCGTGCGACCATCTAATAGTTCAAGCTTTTCTTTGTCGCGTCCAGCCCTAACATGAATTTCAGCCTTGCCACTATTTAGCGCAACTAATTTGTCGTAATCAAAAGCGTGGAGCGGTTGACCGGTCAACATCATCAAATAATTCGTAACGTCAACGACAGCGTTAATTGGACGCACGCCAACTCGTGACAAATATGTCTGAATTTGGAATGGTGATTTGGTATTGCCGTCAGCTTCGGACATAACAACCGCCAAATATCTTGACGATAGCTCGGGATTATCAATAGCGACATTCAATTCGGATTGGCCGGTTTGGCTACTAAAATCAATTTGATGTCGATCAAGCCAGTTTGGCGTTTTGAAAGTTTTTCCTTGGATAGCGGCGACTTCACGCGCAAAACCAACAATACCAAAACAGTCTGGCCTATGCGTCAACGATTTATTTTCAATGTCTAACAAATAATCATTCAGCTCAAATGCTTCGGCAAAGGTCGTACCTGGTTTATAATCACCTACAATTTCCAAAATACCGTCATGGTCATCTGACAAATCAAGTTCTTTGCTACTTGCAATCATGCCGTTGCTAATTACGCCGCGTAGTTTGCGAGAGTCTAATACAAATGGTTCAGCCTTGCCAAAAGTTTCAGGTACGGTTGATTTAGGTGGCAACCAAACAACAGTTTGTCCGGTTTTAATATTCGGCGCACCACAAACTACTTGAACATAGCCGTTTTCATCGCGTTCGATATCAGCTGCTACGCCACCATCGTCAATTTTAGTGACACTTAAGTGGTCCGATCCTTCTAGGGCACCGGTTTCGATAACTTTGACGATTAATGCGCTGGTATACTTGGCTCCCAAATCGACAACTTCTTCGATTTCAACCAAGCGTGCACCGATTAGTGTTGTTAGTTCATCGACCGTAACATCGACATCTGTAAATTTTTTTAGCCAGTTTAGCGAAATAATCATTTGAATTTCCTCAAGAATTGTAATTTACCAGATTCGAAATATCGCAAATCCTCGATGCCATATTTCAACATAACCAAACGTTCGATGCCACCGCCCCAAGCAAAACCTTGATATTTTTCGGTATCAATGCCGGCGGCTTTTAAAACATTTGGATGAATCATGCCGCAACCTAACATCTCGAGCCATTCACCAGGTTTACCACCTAATGCCGCTGGTTTTTCAATTGCAAATTCCAGTCCTGGTTCGACAAATGGGAAGTATGCCGGTTGAGTTTTAATCTTTAATTTTTGACCGTAATAAGTTTCGAAAAAGCTTCGCAGGGTGCCAAGCATTTGGCCTAATGTAGCGTCTGGGCTTACGAAAATACCTTCACACTGGTAAAAAGTATGCTCGTGCGTAGCGTCAACGTCTTCGTTGCGATAAACTCGGCCGTAACTGATAGCCGCAATTTGTCCGCCAGCCTCTAATTTGGCCCGACCAGCCTTTAAAATTCGGTTTTGCATAGTTGACGTATGGGCTGGCGGTATAAAGCCTTCTTCGGTACGAAAAGTGTCATAGCCGTCACGCGCTGGATGATTTTCGGGGAAATTCAGCGTTTCGAACATATGATGGTCATCATCGATTTGACGCGACTCAATTGCCTCAAAACCCATACGGGTAAAGATGTCGACTACGTTTTCTAATTCGCGGGTCAACGGATGTTGCGTGCCTTGATCGGTCGGCAACAAACTAGGCGCGCCCGTATTGGTATCCCACGGTGCTGTGACATCGAGAGTTTCAACCGCCGTATCTTCCAATTCAGCCTGACGTGATGCAATAGCCGATTCCAATGCCAACTTTAATTCATTAATACTTTTGCCATAGGCGCCACGTTCGGTGACTGGCAACGTCGTAATCATGCCATAAAGCTTTTTTAATTCTGGCGCTTTTAATAACTCCTGCGGATTGTCGCTGAGGGCAATTTTAGCCAAAAGGTCACTACGTACATCTTCAATATTCTGCATAACTGTTTTTTATTATACGACAAACTGTTACTTATGCGATATACCCAGGGCCATTAACCACACGGAAATTCCAACCGCAACCAAAATAATAACAATCCATACCCAAGCTAAACTGGTAGTCGTTTTAGTACCTTTAATATATTGAGAGTCTTCGACGCCGTCTGGTCGATCGGCTAATTGCGTACGCTGTTTTGAGCGCTCTAATAACTCGGCCGCCAATCGTTTTTGCAGTTCTGTTCTGTTTTCGTCTTGTCTAACAAATAGTGCCATGTATATTAGTATAGCACTCGTGTTTATTTCATTTATATTGTGATATACTATGTTCATATTTCACCTAAGGAGGGAAAAATACATGGCAGATAAAAAAGCCAGCTCGTCGAGTAAAAAATCGGCAGCTAAGACATCAACCGTAAAAGCAACTTCTAGTGTAAAAGCTCTCGCAAGCGTCAAAGCACTTGGCAAAACAATTAACAGTATGCCAATTGTAGGTGCTGTCGTTGCCGAATTCCTCGGAACGTTCATCATCACCGCTTCATTTTTGGAAATGCAAGGCAACCCATTGTTCTTCGCTTTCGCGTTAGTCGGTGCAGTATTAGTCGTCGGTGGAGTTTCAGGTGCACACCTAAACCCAGCTATGACAATCGGTGCATGGGCAACCAAAAAAATCAGCTCAGTAAATGCTTTGTTCTACATCCTAGCTCAAGTGCTTGGTGCAGTAGTAGCATGGCTAGTACTTAACGCGTTTTTGCAAAATTCAGGAATGTCAACAACTACATCATCACTATTCCACGCCGCAACAATCACGGGTGGTAAAGAATGGTATGTTTTCTTTGCTGAATTACTAGCAACAACTATCTTTGCAGTCGGCGTAGCAACTGCTATTCGCCTACGACGCAACAAAGTTAATGCTGCTTTCGTAGCTGGCTTTGCAGTTTTGACAGCCCTATATATTGGTATGTCAATTACAACCACACTATTGACTCAATCAGGTACAAACCTAACATTCCTTAACCCAGCAATCGCTGCTGTCGCTAATGGCTTGTCATGGAACATGTGGCCAATTGCGATCTTTGTTCTAGCCCCAGTACTTGGTGGTATCATCGGTTTTGCTATTCAAGATTACTTGTACAGCCAAAGCGAAGGTGCATCATGTGACTGTGACGGTTGTAGCTGTGATTGCTGCAAATAACAACAAATAGTTAACAAACAACAATCCCCGCCGCAACAGGCGGGGATTTAATTTTCGCTCTCTTGTAACCCACCGACCTCACCACCATAACAACCAATGTCCTGTTCGCCTTGCGCGTTTGAAAATGAAGTCTAACCGTCTTTGTAGCCTGCGTAACTCACTACGTTCAAACATACTCGGCTAGCAAGGCCGTCTAGACTTCATTTTCACGGCCAGTCAAAGGGACACTGGATTGTTAGGTAGTGAGGTTGGCGCTGCGCTGTTTAGAAGTCCATACTTTCATGACGGCGGAGCGCCAAATCGATGAACAATAATAAAAGAGGCTGTCGACTTACCGTAAGAATAGTTTGTTTCGTTCATTGCTTGGCGAGGACCACCTGAACCAATTGTAACCAATTGCGTGAAGGCGATCCCTACTGTAATCAGTAGGGTCGTTCCGCAGACAACAAAGAACAAAACAAACTATTATTAGCGCGTAAGTTGAGTGGCTCTTGTTTATTGATTGTCGAATTGGCGGGTTAGACTATTCGTCGTCCCTTGGTTTGTCCAGCAGTAAAGCATCAACAACAGGACTGGTGTTGGCGATTTTAATGACGTCTTTGTCGACTTT
>Ga0334722_10002000_pt1 | contig 23816 bp, 19 predicted proteins | sample C3_bottom_MG_FD_207210 | JGI IMG/M metagenome (GOLD analysis project Ga0334722, IMG submission 207210) | Sediment microbial communities from Yellowstone Lake, YNP, Wyoming, USA - C3_bottom | ecosystem: Environmental > Aquatic > Freshwater > Lake > Sediment | place: USA: Wyoming | collected... | reverse complement strand
GATGCGCTTATCGACCGAGCGAAGGTTCACGCCCAGCTCGCTCTTCCATACCTGTTGGACAAGCGTTCCCCGGGACACCACTCTTCCGGCATTGCGGGAAAAATAGACAAGCATATCGAACTCAAGGGCGGTCAAAGAAAGGGCCAGGCCCTTCAATGTTACGGTCCGTGAGAGGAGGTCCACCGCGAGGCGCCCGATCTTAAGGGGCCTCTCTTCATAGGCATCCGCGCCGCCCTGGCGCAGCGCCCGCGCCGCAAGGAGATTGGCCAGCCGCGGGGCCATTATGCCCGCGTCTTTCGGCAGCATGAAATATTCGTCGGCGCCCGTATCAAGCCCGGCCGATATTTCCGCCGCGCTTTTCGCGCCGCAGGATACCGCCGCTATCAGCATGCGGGAAGTTTTCACGTTCCTGCGAAGCACCATAAGGAGGTCCCTGCCGCTTATATCGGGCAGGTCCATATCCACTACGGCAAGGTCCGGGGGATTTAACACGGCGGCGGAAATAAAACCGGCCGCTCCGGCATAGATCCGGGGCTTCAGGCCCGGAAGGCTCCTGGCCGCCAGGGCGGCGACCTCGGGACGGGGGGAGACCACGGCGGCCTTTATCTTCTTTAACGTGGGCATTCAGCTCTTCAGATAACGCGCGACATCGCGCAGGAATTGATCGGGGTCGAAAGGTTTTACCGTATACCCCACGGCGCCGGAGGCGAGCGCTTTATTGACAAGGTCCAGTTCGGAACGGACGGTAAAAAGCAGGACCGGGATGGCGGAGGTGGCCGGGATCTTTTTAAGGCGCCGGTTGACCTCCAGTCCGCTCATATCCGGCAGACCTATGTCCAGGACCACAAGGTCGGGCAGGCCGGCCTGGGCCGCGGAGAGCCCTTCGGCGCCGGTGGCCGCCTTGAGAACAGAGTAGCCTTCGGCTTCCAGCAGCCCGGAGGCGATGTCGCGGTAATCGGCTTCATCGTCCACTACCAGTATTTTTTTCAGGGGGAAGGTTTTACGGGGCATATAAAGACAACGGGTTATCTTTTCTTCAGGATATCGCTTATCTTCTTCTCCAGATCGGCAAGCTCGTTGGTCTTGCTCAAAAAGAACTTACAGTTGGATTCCTGTTTAAAAAGCTCGCTCATATTATTGTCGAAATAGGTCCCGGTGATGACTATTACCGGGATCTTGCTGGTCTCGTCGTACGTCTGAAGTTCTTTGAGGACTTCGATACCGCCTATGTCCGGCATCATCACGTCCAGAAGGATGATATCCGGTTTAAAGAGCTTGGCCTTGGCCAGTCCTTCGCGCCCGTTATCCGCAAGCTCGACCTTGTAGCCCTGATCGGTGAAATAGCACGATATCATCGTCTTAAATTCCGAGTTATCGTCTATTATAAGCATGTTCGGCATAGCATCTCCTCATACTCTTACTCGCGCTTCGCGCCATACGGGACGGATCTTGGCCAACCGAGCCGCCCTTTAATAAATCAAAAAACACGCCGGCAATCAAGCGTTTTTAGGCGGCGGAGGCGCGACAGGTTCCGGAGCCAGTTTTTTTGAGACGGTAAAGGTGAACTTGCTTCCCTTGCCGACCTCGGACTCGACCCAGATCCTGCCTTTATGGAGCTCCACCGTCATGCGGCACATGGCCAGGCCAAGGCCGAAGCCCTGGCTCTTATGCTCCTCCATCTGGGAGTATTTCTCGAAAATGGCCTCCCGCTTCTCCTCCGGGATGCCGGGCCCGGTATCCTGTACCCAGAAAAAAACGTTCTCCGCATCCTGCGAAGTCCCGAACGTGATCGTACCGCCGCCGGGGGTGAACTTGAGCGAATTCCCCACAAGATTGGTGATGACCCGTTCCAGCAGCGTGTTGTCGCCGTAGAACTGCGGGTCCTGCGGCGAAGTTTCCACCACCATCTTGATGCTCTTGGGTGTGGCCACCGGCTCATGCTGATCGCTGACGCGCGTGATAAGCTCGTTGGCGGAGATCTGGGCCAGCACCAGGGTCATGGTGCCGCGCTGCAGCTTGGTGGTATTCAGGATGTCGTCTATCATGCCGCGCAGGCGCCGGGAAGAATACAGCATGCTTTTGAAATATCTATCCGTTCCGGGATTCGGGGCGACCTTCCGCATGAGCATCTCGACATAGCCCTGTATCGTGGACAGCGGGGCCCTCATATCGTGGGTGATCATGTGGAAGAAGTCCTCTTTGGCCTTCTCCAGCTCCTTTTCATTGGTGATGTCCCGCAGGATGACCACGCGGCCCGGGCGCCTGAGGGTAGCGAGGAGGAACTGATTGGCTATGACCCTGTAGCTCTTCATCACGGGCGCGGCGTTGGCGACGGCCGGAAGCGGGGATTCCACCTCCGATTTCAGGAATTTCTCCTTGGAGGCGAGGATAGCGGTGAATTCGTTGAAGAAAACCTCGTTCTTGATGGAGCGGGGGAGGACCACGTCAGCGGAAAGCTTCGGGATCCCCAGGAGGCTGAGGGCGGTCTGGTTGGAATAGATAAGTCTGCCCTTGTCGTCGACCAGGATCACGCCGTCCGTTATGGTGTCTATGAGGGCCTGGGCCTTGTTCTTTTCTTCCACTATCTGGTTAAGCTGGAAAGCGCGGTACGCCTGCAGCTCGAGCATCATGCGGTTAAGCACCATGACCAGGTTCTTGACCTCCGGCCAGCCCTGGGCCGGGATGACCTCGTCCAGATGCTGTTCCTTAAGGAAGCGCTTGACCCCGTTGGACATATTCGTGATGGGGAGGATGATCTGGTTGGAGATAAGGGAAACCACGACCAAAGTGATCCCGAAGATGATCACCGCGAAGACGGCGAAAATTATGATGGAGCGCCTCTGTTTGCCGTAAAGCTCGTTCTCGCTCTGCATGGAGATGGCCACCCAGTTGAGCTTTTCTACGGCGGAGTAAGACCCGGCATACGGCTCCCCGTCCACCTGCAGGCCCTGCACCGTACCGGTGCGGCCTCCGGCCCTGAAGAGCTTGAGCAGAGCTTCGGCGTCGAAATTAGCCCGCTGCAGTTTCTGGCAGGCGAGCGGCTTCCCTTTCGTATCGGTAAGGAAGACCTCTCCGGTCTGTCCGGTCTTCTGGGCGTTGAGCTTCTCAAATAGTTTATCGAGCGAGAAGTGGAAGACCACGACCCGGCCGTCCACCAGCGGATAGGCGAGGGGGAAATAGGCGTGGGTCTTAAGGCACAGAACTTCGCCGGGCGCCACGGTGCCGGACTCGCGCACCTGGTTGATAAGCGGCGTCTGGTAGGCGGCAAGCGGCCGGTCGGCCATGACCTTTTCGCTCTGCAGGAAAAAGATCTCCTTATCTTCCTTCGAAAGCAGGCTCAGCGACACGATCTCCGAATTGATGCGGGTAACCTGGTGGATCATGGCGATCTCATCCACCTTTTTCGTCTGGAGCGGGTGCTCTATCTCGTAAAGAAAAGCGAGGTTGCGATTGGTCCCGGAGACCCACTCGTCGACGTTGGCGGCGGTCAGGCGGGAGATGCCTTTATGAAGGTCGTAGAAACTCGAAACGGTGGAGTTATACTGGCGGATATTCCAGAATACGGACAGAAGCAGCGGTACCACGGCTATAGCCATCAGGATCAGGAAAAATCTGGTCGTGAGTTTCATGGTTTAAAGTGCGCCGCGGCTTTCAGATCTCGTGCCTGATGATATTTATCTCTATGCGCCGGTTCGCGTCCCGGCCTTCCGGAGAATCGTTGGATTTTATGGGTTTAAATTCCCCGTACCCGACGGCTGAAAGTTTTTCCGGGGCCACGCCGGCCTTAACGAAGAACTGCAGGACGGAGAACGCCCGCGCCGCTGAAAGCTCCCAGTTGGATTTAAAATGGGAATTCCGGCCCAGCGGCCGGTTGTCGGTATGCCCCTCGATCTGTATAGGGTTAGGGAGGTCGTTGAAAACGGCCGCCAGTTTTTTAAGATGGGGGAACGACTGGGGCCGCAGAACGTCGCTGCCGGGGGCGAAGAGTATGGGGTCGGCGAAATTAATGTTTATCTTGTTCGCCGAGATCTCCACCTTGGCTATCTGCTGGATGCCGTTCTTGGAGAAAAGCTGGCTGGTGATCTGACTGTCGCGCCCGAAGGTCTCCTCCACGGCTTTCATCGAGAACTGCGTGTCGATCCTCTTGGAACTGTAAAAAGCGAAGAGGATCATAAAAAAAACCATGAGATAGGTCATCAGGTCGCCGTAGGTGATCGCCCACAGAGCGCCGCGGTTCAATTCGTTCTCAAGTTCGTCTTCGCGTTCGTAGAATCTCATAGATCAGGCTTTTTTCGGCGCCGGCGCTTTGGCGCCGGACTCGTCATAAGTGAAGCCGCGCAGGTGCATATCTATCAGGTGAGGGGTCTTGCCCGACATGATGTCTATGACGCCTTCCAGGATTATCTGCAGGATCAGGGTCTCCTCCATCGCGCGCAGGCGGATCTTATTGGCCACCGGAATGCAGAAAAGGTTGGAGAATCCGATACCGAAAAAGGCCGAACTGATGGCCACGGCCATGGAGCGGCCGACCATGGTCGGGTCCGAGATATTGCTAAGGGTCTGGATGATGCCGAAAAGCGTGCCTATAAGCCCGAACATCGGGGAGAATACGCCCATGGTCCGGTACATATTGGAATCCTCCGATATGTCCAGACGGCGTCGGCGGATCTCCTCTTCCAGGATGTTCCGCGTCTCCTGCGACTGGGCGCTTATCATCGCCACGCTGATGGCGCGCTTGAGAAAGCCGCCGGCGAAACGCGTGTCGACGTTGGTGAGAGCCATGATGCCGCCCTGCTTCTGAGCGGTATCGCTGAGCTGGACGATGGTGCGCACGCAGTCGTCAATGGTGGGCAGGGGGGAAGACTTAATTATATCCAAAAGCGCTTTTATGGCGGCCATGAAGCGTTTGTAGGAAGTATTGATAAGGATGGACGCCACGGTGCCGCCCAGAACGATGACTATACCTTTTGGGTCGGCGAGCTTATCGGCGATGCCGGTCGAGAATATGCCCCATACCACCACGACCGCGCCGAGAGAAAAACCTGCCACAGTCATTATATCCATGGTTTTTTCCTTAAAAAGGCCAGAGTCCGCCGCCAGTTAAAGTGTAGCATTCGCGTGTTAACGATTCTTTACGATAATATAATATAAAATAGGGAGCTTACAAAGAAGAGGGGAAGCGCGGCCGGAGGCCGGACCGCTTGCCGCCGCCCCGCGGATGTCACAGACCCTCGTCGATGAGTTCGAACGCCGCCGGCGCGCGCATTGAAACCGCGCCCCGGGATTTGATAACATACAATTTCATGGGAAAGATAAAAGCTAAAGTCCGCGCGGCCGCGTCGGCGAGCGATACCCGGCGGTACGCCCGGGACCCTCTGACAGCCGTGAGCCCGATCGACGGCCGCTACGCCGCGCTCACAGCGCCCCTTTCGCTTTTCTTCGGCGAAGCCGCTCTCATCCGCCACAGAATAGAGATAGAAGCCGTTTATCTGGAACTGCTGTGCGGCTGCCCCGGCACGGGGATACGCCGCCTGAACAAGAACGAACTCGTTATACTGCGGGGACTTAAAGAACTCTCCCCGGCCGGCGCCGCCAGGGTAAAGGAAATAGAGGCGGGGACCCGCCACGACATGAAGGCGGCCGAATATTTTATCAAGGAAAAACTGGCCCGCACCACCATGCGGGACCTCGGCGAATTCGTACATTTCGCCCTGACCTCCGAGGATATCAATAATTTCGCCTATGCTCTCATGCTCTCGCGCGCCCTGAGCTCCGAACTGCTCCCCGCCCTGCGCGAGGTCCTCGGCGAGCTGAAAAAGCTGGCACGCGCCCACGCCGGCGCCCCGCTCCTGGCCCGCACCCACGGCCAGCCGGCGGTAGGCACCACTTTCGGGAAGGAGTTCGCGGTATTCGCCGCGCGCCTTGAAAAGCAGGTCTCGGCTTTGGGTTCACTGCGCATCTCGGTCAAGTTCTCCGGAGCCGCCGGCAATTATAACGCCCACCACGCCGCTTTCCCGGGCACGGACTGGCCGGCGTTCTCCAGACGGATGACCGCTAAAGCGGGGATGGGCCTTGAGGTAAAGCTGGAACTCACCCCGGTGGCCACCCAGATAGAGCCGCACGACACCTACGCCGAACTATTTGACGCTTTAAGACGGACCAACACCATTTTGCTCGACCTCTGCCAGGATATGTGGCGCTATATAAGCGACGACCTGGTAGTCCAGAAGCAGGTGCGGGGGGAAGTCGGCTCCTCCACCATGCCCCAGAAGATAAACCCCATACAGTTCGAGAACGCCGAGGGAAATCTGGGCCTGGCAAACGCGCTGTGCGCTTTCTTTTCGGCCAAACTGCCGGTTTCGCGGCTGCAGCGCGACCTTTCGGATTCCACCGTAGAGCGCAATTTCGGGACCGCTTTCGCGCACAGCCTTATTGCCTACCGCTCGATACTGGACGGCCTGAACCGCTCGGCCGTTGACGAGCGCAAGGCCGCCGCCGGGCTGTATGAGCGTCCCGACGTTTATGCGGAAGCCGTACAGACGGTCCTCCGGCGCGAGGGGTTCAAGAAACCTTACGAAGCCCTTAAAGAACTTACGCGCGGCCGCCGGATAACGCATTCGGACCTGGAAGCCTTTATAAAAAAGCTTGCCGTCAGGCCGGCGGTCAGGGCGGAGCTGCTGAACCTGATCGCGGCGCCTTACATCGGACTGGCCGAGAAACTGGCGAAGTCGGCTGCGGGAAATTAAAACCAATACCGGGATTTCGGAGAAAACATGCCTGTTGACATTATAGTGGGCGGACAAGGCGGGGACGAGGGCAAGGGCAAGATCTGCGCTTACCTGGCCTACAAGGACGATTACAGATATTCCATAAAGGTCGGCGGCCCTAACGCCGGCCATACCGTATTCTACAAAGGCCGCATTTACGCGCTTAAATCCATCCCCGCCGGCTTCGTGAACAAAAAGGCGAAGCTTGTCCTGGGCGCGGGAACTTATATAATCACCGACTGGCTTTTAAAAGAAATGGCCGACACCGACTCGGCGGGCCGCGTCATTATAGATCCCAACGCCGTCATCATCGAGCCGCGCCAGATGGCGGTAGAGCGCGGGGACGAGCGAATGATGAAATCCATAGGCAGCGTGGGGACCGGCCTGGGCGAAGCGGTAAAAGAGCGCATAGAGCGCAAGAAGATCATGTTCGCGAAGGACGAGCCCCGCCTGAAGCGCTTCATTAAAGACGTGCCCGAACTCCTGAATAAGGCCCTGAGCAAAGGCGACAAGGTCCTGCTGGAAGGCACGCAGGGGATGAAACTTTCCCTGCTGCACGGCGAGTATCCGTTCGTCACCTCGCGCGACACCACCGCTTCCACGTTCCTCGCGGAGGCCGGGCTGGGACCCAAATACGTGCGCGACGTCTACGCTATTTTCAAGCCTTATGTCACGCGCGTGGGTCCGGGACCGCTGGAAAAAGAGATCAAGGACCAGGGCCGGCTTACCGTCCACCACACTAAAGGACGCGAGATCGGCTCGGTCAGCGGGCGCCTGCGGCGCGTGGGGGATTTCGAGGACAAGTCCGCTTTCCGGACCATCTCCATTAATTCCGCCACCAAAATAGCCATAACGCATATCGATATCTTTAAGGGTAATGGAGATGCAAGAAAGATCTCCGCCTTTACTCCCGAAGCCAAGGCTTTCCTGAAAAAGATAGAGAAACTTTCAAAGATCTACCCGTACCCGTCCCTGGCCCTGGTTTCTTACGGGCCCGGCCTCCTGGACGTCATAGACCTGCGCAAATAAGGAGCAACAATGGATCACTTCCTGACCGAACAACAGACGATGATACGCGACCTCGCCCGGCAGATAGCCGATGAGAAGATCAAACCGGTCGCGGCCCACTACGACGAGACCGAGGAATTCGCCTGGCCTATAATGAAGATCCTGGCCGACAGCGATCTTTTCGGCGTCTATATCCCGGAACAATACGGCGGCCTTGGCGGCGGGATAATGGACATGTGTCTGGTGACCGAGGAGCTCTCACGCGCCTGCGGCGGCATAGCGCTTGGCTACGCCGGCACCGGACTCGGCACCCTGCCCATACTGCTGCATGGCTCCGAAGAACAGAAAAAAAGATTTTTGCCGGATATCGCCAAAGGCAAACGGCTCGCCGCTTTCTGCCTGACCGAAGCCGAAGCGGGTTCGGATGCCGGTTCCATCAAGACGACGGCCCGCAAAGAAGGCGACAAATATATCCTTAACGGGACAAAGCAGTGGATAACCAACGCCGGAGAGGCGGAGATCTATACCGTGATAGCCCTGACCGACAAGGCCAAAGGAATAAGGGGAGCCAGCGCTTTCGTCGTGGAGAAAGGCACAAAAGGCATGGAGTTCGGGAAGAAAGAGAAGAAGATGGGCATACGCGCTTCGGCCACGCGCGAGGTCATCTTCACCGACTGCGAAGTTCCCGCCGCCAACCTGCTCTCAAAAGAAGGCATGGGTTTTATAATCGCGATGAAGACCCTGGACACCTCCCGGCCCGGCGTCGCGGCCCAGGCCGTGGGCATCGCCCAGGGCGCGCTGGACCACGCCCTCGCGTACTCGCGCACCCGGGTCCAGTTCGGGCAGCCTATCTCGAGCTTCCAGGCCATACAGCACATGCTGGCCGACATGGGGACGCAGGTCGAGGCCGCGCGGACGCTGGCTTACGCCGTAGCGCGCATGGCGGATTCCGGGGCCAAGTCGTTCTCGAAAGAATCGGCGATGGCAAAACTTTTCGCCGGCGACGTGGCCATGAAGGTCACCACCGACGCCGTCCAGATATTCGGCGGCTACGGCTATATGCGCGAATACCCGGTGGAGAAATTCATGCGTGACGCAAAGATCACGCAGATCTACGAAGGCACCGCCCAGATACAGCGCAACGTCATCGCCGGACACATGATAAAGGAAAGCCTGAAAAAGTAATTCCGAACGCATGAATATAATCGTCTGCATAAAACAGGTACCGAACACCACCGATGTCAGGATCGATCCCACGACGAACACCCTGATAAGGGAAGGCGTCGAGAGCGTTATAAACCCGTTCGACGCTTACGCTATCGAAGAAGCCGTGCGCCTTAAAGAGCGTTGCGGCGGCAAAGTCACGGTCATCACCATGGGCCCGCCGCAGGCCGAAACCGCGCTCCGGGAAGCGATATCGCTGGGCTGCGACGAGGCCGTCCTGGTAAGCGACCGCAAATTCGCCGGTTCCGACACCTGGGCCACCAGCTATACTCTTTCAGCCGCGATAAAGAAGATCGGGGCTTTCGATATTATACTTTGCGGGAAACAGGCCTCCGACGGAGATACCGCGCAGGTCGGGCCCGGGATCTCGGCGCATTTGGACATCCCGCAGGTCACCTACGTAAAGAAAATAATAGAGATCTCCGAAAAGACCGCTAAAGTGGAGCGGATGATGGAAGAGGGGTACGACGTAGTGGAGACCCCGCTGCCGTGCCTGTTCACCGTAGTAAAAGAGATAAACACGCCGCGCCTGCCGTCCATAAGGGGCTTAATGAAAGCCAAGTCCGCCAAACCCCTGAAATGGACCGCGGAAGACATCGGCGCGGTGCCCGGGCTGCTGGGGCTCGACGGCTCCCCCACGCGGGTCGTTAAAATATTTACGCCCGCCCCGAGAAAAGGCGGGGAGATGCTTAAAGGCGACACCTCGGATATTTCAAAAGAACTGGTCGAATTGCTGAAAGACATCGTGACGGGATAAGATGCCGGGCTCTATAACCATATTCTTGGACAAATGCACGGGCTGCACGCTCTGCGTGAAGGTCTGCCCCTTCGGCGCCATACATATGGCCAACAAGAAGGCCGTCATCGATATGGCCAAGTGCACGCTCTGCGGCGCCTGCGTAGAGATCTGCAAATTCAAGGCCATCGAGATAAAGCAGGAAGCCGGCCCCAAAAAGGACCTTTCCGCATATAAGGACGTCTGGGTTTTCTGCGAACAGAAAAAAGGCGTTATCCAGTCCATTTCCTTCGAGCTGCTGGGAGAGGGGAAAAAACTCGCGGGGAAACTCGGCGTAAAGCTGTGCGCCGTGATCCTGGGCAGCGGGATAGAATCCAGGATCGAAGAACTCTCGCAACGCGGCGCGGACAAGATCTACATTGTGGACCACCCCGCTCTAAAGTCCTACCAGGACGACCCCTACACGGAAGTCATGGTCAAACTTGCCGAAGAATATAAACCCGAGATCATACTCTGCGGCGCCACCACGATAGGCAGAAGCCTGGTTTCGCGCGTAGCGGTAAAGATAGACGCCGGCCTTACGGCCGACTGCACGGGGCTTGATATCGACGAAAAAGAACGCCTCCTTCTGCAGACCCGCCCCGCTTTTGGCGGCAACATCATGGCCACCATAATAACGCCTAACCACAGGCCCCAGATGGCGACGGTCCGCCACAAGGTCATGAAAGAGGCGGAGATAGACAAGGGACACCAGGCTGAAGTCATCAGGAAAAGTTTTTCCGATGACGCGTTGAAATCGCGCACCAGACTGCTCGAAGTTGTGGAAGAGCTGGAAGAGACCATAAATTTAGCCGAAGCCGATATTATCGTGTCCGGCGGCCGGGGACTCGGAAGCGCCGAAGGCTTCGCCATGATAAAGGAACTGGCCAAGACGCTTAACGCGGCCGTAGGCGCGTCCAGGGCCGCCGTGGACTCGGACTGGATCCCCTACTCACATCAGGTAGGCCAGACCGGCAAGACCGTATGCCCGAAACTCTACATCGCCTGCGGCATCTCGGGCCAGATCCAGCACCTCATCGGCATGCAGTCGTCCAAGGTCATCGTAGCCATCAACAAAGACCCGGACGCCCCCATCTTCAAAGTCGCCACCTACGGCATAGTCGGAGACATCTTCGAGCTCGTCCCCGCCCTCACTAAAGAGTTCCAGCGCATCCTGAAAAAATAGCGGACCGCCGGATAATAAAAAACCCCGGGCTGTTCAGGCCCGGGGTCTTTTAATTTTATTCAGGTTACTTGTTGGGAGGCATCTTTACGATGCCTTCCTTCTGACGCACGTCCCGGTCCTTGATGGCCCGGTGGATGAAGAACTCGGCGCTCTTGCGCAGCTCTTCCCGGGTCATTATATTTTTCGCCACGCCCTGCTCGATAGCCTTCAAACCCACGGCGATGGCTTCCTCGATGAAGACTTCCGGCTCGTCCATCCTGGGCATGATGTAATCCGCGCTCAGACCATGCTTCGCGGCGTAGCCGGCCAGCGCCTCGGCCGCCGCTATACACATCTCATCGGTGATGGTGCTCGCGCGCACATCCAGCACGCCCCTGAATATTCCGGGGAAACCCAGTGAATTGTTGACCTGGTTCTCGAAGTCCGAGCGCCCGGTGGCGACGACTTTTGCGCCGGCTTCTTTAGCGTCCCAGGGCCAGATCTCGGGGATAGGGTTCGCGGTCGCGAACACTATGGAATCCTTCGCCATCTTGGCCACCCACTCTTTCTTGATAGTGTCGGGGCCCGGGGTGGAGGCCGAGCTCAGCACGTCGGCGCCGACCAGAGCTTCGGCGATGCCGCCCTTCAGCTGCGCCGAGTTCGTTATCTGGGCCATGTGCAGTTTTTCATGGTGTGCCGCAAGATCGGTCCGGCCTTTGTGCAGGGTACCCTTCGAATCCACGTAGATCAGGTTGCCCGGCTTTGCGCCATAGGCCATATAAAGGCTGCCGATGCGGATATTGGCGGCGCCCGCGCCGACCAGAACGATCTTTACATCCTGGATCTTTTTGCCCACTATCTTAAGCGCGTTTATCAGGCCGGCCAGGCAGACCGTGGCCGTACCCTGCTGGTCGTCATGCCAGACCGGGATGCGGCACTTTTTCTTCAGTTCTTCCAGGATATAAAAACACTTGGGCTGGGAAAGATCTTCCAGGTTTATGCCGCCGAAAGAAGGCTGAAGATACAGCACGGTCTTTATGATCTCGTCCGGGTCCTTGGTGTCCAGGCAGATGGGGAAGGCGTCCACGCCGCCCAGGTATTTGAAGAGCAGACCCTTGCCCTCCATGACCGGCAGGCCGGCCTCGGGGCCGATATCGCCCAGACCCAGGACGCGGGTGCCGTCCGAAACTACGGCGACCATGTTGCCCTTATTCGTGTGCTGATAGACCGTTTCAGGGTTCTTCTGGATATCTTTGCAGACCGCGGCCACGCCGGGCGTGTACCAGATGGCAAAATCGTTTATATCGCGGATACAGCACTTAGGGACGACCTCCACCTTCCCTTTATAAAAGGGATGCATGGACATCGCGTCCTCTGCCGGCTTACTGGCCTTCTTGAGCAGTTCCTCTTTGGAGAGTTTTACTACCGGAGCGTCGGTTTTTTTTGACATGGTGGACCCCTTTTTAAAGTTCGTTCCGCCGGAGGGCGGAACCTGTAAAATCAGGCGTTTTTAGCGGCGTTCTGACCTCTTTAGTGTAGGAAATAAAATTTGTTTTGACAATATTTTTTTTGGTATACTAGTGTTTCAGATCGCACGGAAACTTAACGCGTCATAAATCCACCCGAAAGGTCTCATAAACCTCCCGGTGGGGAAACCAGCCCGCCAGAAGTCTTATTTTTTGGCACCGTAGCTCAGGGGTTAGAGCGGGCGTTTCATAAGCGCTAGGTCAGTGGTTCGATTCCACTCGGTGCCATTTAATTTTTTATAAAACTGCGCCCTTCCTACCATAATATCCGGAATAAAAACCGCATGGCAGAAGGGCGCACAGATTTTAAAGCGGCATAACTACCGGGGGGAGGGGATCAAGATGTCCGAAGTATATCTGACCAAAGACGGCTATGAGAAGCTTAAGGCCGAGCTGGCGAAGCTAAATCATGAGAAGACGGAGATCGCCCGCGAGGTGGACGAGACTCGCGCGCAGGGAGACCTGAAAGAGAACGCCGGCTACCACGCGGCCAAAGAAAGACAGGGGATGATATTCAGCCGCATCCACGAATTGCAGACCAAACTCCATACCGCCAAGCTGGTGGACGACCTGCAGGTCAACAAGGACGAAATACGCCTTGGAGCCACGGTCACAATGGTGGACGAGCTGTCAAAGAACCGGATGATCTACACTCTGGGGAGCGCGGACGAGGCGGACCCCAGCCAGGGCAGGATCTCCGTCAGTTCGCCTCTGGCACAGGGCCTTCTGGGGGCCAAGGCCGGGGCGACCGTGCGCATCAAACTGCCCGGCGGAGAAAAGGTCCTGAATATCCTGAAAGTAGAATATAAGTAATATATTTTTGTTATAATGAAATCCGGGAGAATACCGGTTTTTGGCGGATTTAAGGGGCAAGCCGCGGCGGCATAAGCCGCTCCACGGCGGTTCAAAGGAGAACAGTTATGGCATTTTGGGGAAATAAGCCGGAAGACCAGGCCCAGGGCGGGCAGCCGCAGCCGCCGAATACGCAGCAGGCCCACGCGCCCGGCGCCGATATAGAGGAGTCCTACCGCGACCTGGTCAAAGCCAAGGGCAGGGCGCCCGGGATAGACCTCGCCATAAAGCTCAGCGACCTCATACTCGAACACGCCGTGGCGGAACGCGCCAGCGACGTGCATATAGAGAACCAGGGAGCCAACCTGCGCGTGCGCTTCCGCGTGGACGGCATCCTGCAGGATATGCTCAACGCCCCCAAGAACGCGGACATACCTTTGACGCAGCGCATCCGCGTACTGGCCGGCTTCGATCCCGAACCCCCTACGTCCTTCAGGAACGAAGAAGGCCGCTTCCAGAAGATGATAGCGGGCCGCGCCATACAGGTGCGCGTCTCCTCCTTCCCCACCGTAAACGGCGAAAAGCTGGTTTTACGGGTGCTGGACCGGCAGCAGCTGGGGCTGGACCTGGAACAGCTGGGGCTGGACCAGGAGTCGCTGACCATCATCAAGAAACTTATACGCAACCCTTACGGGATCTTCTTTATCACCGGCTCCACCGGCTCCGGCAAAACGACGTCGCTGTACGCCATGCTCAAGAACATAAACACCCCGATGATAAACGTCATCTCGCTCGAAGACCCCGTTGAGTACCGGCTGGACGGCCTGAACCAGGCCCAGATAAACGCCAAGACCGGTTTCACCTGGGCCGAGGGCCTCAGGACCATACTGAGGCAGGACCCGGACGTCATCATGGTCGGCGAGATACGCGACTACGAGACGGCCGAGATAAGCCTGCGCTCCGCTTTGACCGGACATCTCCTTTTCACGACCATCCACACCATTAACGCGCCGAGCATTATCGAACGCCTTTTCGAGATGGGCATCCCTCCTTTCCTCATAGCCTCTTCGATGCTGGGAGCCATGTCGCAGCGGCTGGTGCGGAAAGTCTGTCCGCAGTGCGCGCAGAAGGCGGCGCCCCCGTCCGAAGCCGTCGTCACCGAGTTCATAAAGAATATGGATCCCGCCGAGGGAAAGATCATAAAGGAACTTATTCTCAAGCCCGGCTCCGACTATAAGGTCGAAAAGGGCTGCCCCGCCTGCCGCAATACCGGCTACGCGGGACGCATAGGCATATTCGAACTGATGCTCATGAACGAGGAAGTCCGCAAGCAGGTGCTGGACCACAGCCCCACCGACATGATACGCCGCACCGCCATACAGACCGGCAAGCTGCGCACTCTCCTTATGGACGGCATCGGAAAAGCCCGCAGCGGCACCACCACGCTTTCCGAAGTTATCAGGGTAACCGCGACGATGGTTTAGAAAAGAACCGCGGATAGCGAAACAGGGAATTAGAGAATAGCTCCGCTATTTCGCTGATTCCCTGCTCGTTTTTATTATGAGAATAATCGTTATGAAGTTCGGCGGCAGCTCTCTGGCCGAGCCGGAAAAGATAAAAGTAATGGCGGAGCGGGCCGTTAAAGCCCGCGCCGGAGGAGCCGCCGTCGTCATGGCGGTCTCCGCCCCGGCGGATATCACCGACGACCTGATAACCCTTTCAAAGCTGATAACCTCAAAGCCGGAACCGCGCGAATACGATGCCCTGCTTTCGGCCGGGGAGACCGTAAGCGCCTCCCTGATGGCGATGGCGATACGCGCCAGGGGAGTCGGGGCTGTTTCCCTTTCCGGCGGCCAGGCGGGCATAAGGACCGGTTCCCGCCATGGCGACGCGGACATCACCGCCGTGACCCCCGCAAGGATACTTAAGGAACTCAGAAAAGGGAAGATAGCGGTAGCCGCCGGATTTCAGGGCGTAAATAAGGCGGGAGATGTGACCACGCTGGGCCGGGGCGGCTCCGATCTGACGGCTGTGGCCCTGGCGCGCGCTCTCCGGGCGGCGATGTGCGAGCTTTATACGGACGTCAAGGGCGTATACACGGCCAACCCCGCCGTTGTGCCTCAGGCAAAACTGATAAAGAGGATATCTTACGACGCGGTAATGGAACTGGCGCGTTCCGGGACCGAAGTCAGGCAGCTCCGCGCCATCGCCTACGCCAGGAAATACGGCATCGTCCTGCGCCTGCGCTCCTCTTTCGAGAACGGGGAAGGGACTTTGGTGGGCGATTTCAAGCGCGCCGGTCTGAAACCGGAAGTGACCTGTTTTTCCATAAACCATATGGGGGATTCGGCCTGGATACATCTTATCGGCTCAAAACTGGACGCGCCTGAAATAAAGACCGCGATACGCCGGACAGCCGCGGCCGGCGGGCACCGCCTTAACAAAGAAACCTACTCTCCGGATAAGGTCAGCCTTGCCGCCGCTTTTCGCAGCGGCGAACCGCTCCTGAAGGCCCTGCACAGGATCTTCATCCAAAACCTGAAACCGGCACAATAAAATGAACCACCCGGACATCAAGGCGGGCGCGGCCCTGGACGAAATATCGCGGGCCATAAACGCACTTCTCGATCGGAACCGCCAGGACCTGGCGCAAAAGCTCGCGGTCAACGCGGTCCGCAGGTTCCCGGAGAGCGCCGTACTGGCTAAACTGCTGGAAAAAACCCTTAGCTGCGGCGCGGATATCGCGCTTGTGGGAAGGATCTACAGCGAGGTACTGCGCTCACCGGACGCATATCCCGGACACTACTATAATCTCGGGATGTTCTATAAGCGGGCGGGGGATATCGCCGGGATGAAACGCGCCTTTTCGGATTTCCTGCGCCTTCCCGGCCGGGCGGAACTCATTCATACCTATATAGCCTGCTGCACCCTCGATAAATACGGCCAGGCTTTTGAAACGGCCGAACGCATCATCGGCGCTCCCGGGAGGGAGAACGTTCTTTCGCGGTTATGGAATCCGTGGGGCGACCGCTCAAGTTCCGCTCCCGCCGACTTCTTTTCCGACCGGTTAGCCAGGCTCGCGCGCGCGTCGATAAAGAAGGAGCTGGAGCATTACCGGACTTTTTTCCGCGGGGTGCTGATCTTCAACACGGGCGATAACGGCGCCGCGCTCCGCGAGTTTGAAAAACTGCCGGACTTACCCCCGAAACGCTACGGCTGGATGCATTTCCCCGAAGGCTGGGCGCGTCTCTACGCCTGCGATTACCGGCGCGCCCTGGCCGCGTTCCGGCGAAGCGCCATGTCCGCAATGTCGCGCATTCCTTCCCTGGGGCGCATTGCCGAGATCCACATCTGCACCGGGCGCCCCGCCCTGGGCTTTGCCGGATTGCGAAAAGCCCTGGAAACGGCCCCGGCAAGGGAACTGCCCGGCCTGCACGCCTGGGATGGCGAGATGCGTCTTTTTACCGGCGATTACAAAGCCGCGGTCAAAGCCCTTACCGCGGGCGCGAAGCTGGGCGATGATGTGGCTTTTTGCTGGAGGGGAGCCGCCTACGCGAAACTTGGCAGATTTAAGGAAGCGCTGGAGGACCTGGATAAGGCCGTTAAACTTTTCCCGACCGATATGGAAGCCCGCGTGTGGCGGGGCGAAACACTGAGGCTCGCCGGGAAATACGGCCCGGCCCTGGAAGACCTTGACCATGTGATCGCGGCCCGCCCCGGCTATGATTGGGCGTATTTTAACCGGGCGCTCGTAAGGCACGCTTTAGGCGATAATACCGGGATGAAAGAGGATTTCAACAGGATCGACGGCGTTATGATCCGGTTCCTGACGGCCAGGCTGAACTCCGGTAAGAGGAAGGCCGACGGCGCGGACAGGATGCGGCGGATCCTTGAAGAGGGGTGCAGCCTCGCCATGGGTAATCGCCGGGATGACAGATACTATTATCCGATCTGGATGGGTAACAGCCGACGGCGTCCGACCCGGAGACCGCGCGGATAACGCGGCCCCGCCCGTGATACCGCAAAGGGATAAAAGGCCCTTGACAGAAATGGGCAAGTGCTCTAAACTATAAATTATGAAGATACTTAATCTCCTGACCGTTCCTCTTTTGATGTTCGTCCAATTTTCCGCCGTCCTGCCCATGCATGCGGAGGATTCCGCTCCCGTGCAGACGGAGGACCAGAATGCCCTCACACCCGAGGAGCAGAAGACGGTGGACCAATGTATAGAGAACATAACGAAAAAGACCTACGCCCCGGATAAAGCGGCAAAATGTCTGGACGACCTGAACGGCAATGAAGCGCTGTTCGCGAAACTGCAGAGGAATCAGAAGGACCAGCTGGTCCGCATACTGAAATATCAGAACATTTTCAAGGAACTGGGGGACTTCTACGATTCGGGCCCCAACCTGTGCCGGACGCGGAATAAACTTGTTCTGACGCTGGAAAGGGTCTGCGCCGTATGCGATCTGGAACCGCCCCTTGGGCCCCAGCCCGAAAAATTACTGCCCTGGGTCAAGGACAACGTCAGCGCGACTTATTACCAGAAACAGCTGCTTGAAGCCGGACTGGCCTGGAACAAGATCAACGATATCGACTCGTCCTACCAGCTGTACCTGGCCAGCCATTCCTATACCGAGGCGGACTGGAAGGAAATGACGCTGCAGAAGAGAATGGCCACGCTCACCGTGATCGACCTGCTTAATTCCAAAAAAGTCACTTTTTACGATAACGATCAGACGACTTGCGACGCTATGCCCGCCAAGCTCATCCCCTTTCTGTACGCGTATCTTGACCCCGGCATGCGGGCAAAGCTGGACGCTTTCGTGGCGAAACTCAAAGCCGACAGCGCCGCCGTCTCCGCGGCCGGCGCCTCGTCCTCTACGGCCAAGACCTCCGCCATGAGTTCCCGGCTCGCGAAGCTGTTCCCCGGGGGGGCGGGAGGCGACCAGTTCTCGAACCTGGGCAGGACGTTCGACGGCTCGGCTCAGAGCGGCGAGATCCCGGGCACAGGCCCCGGCACCGGACCGAAGCCGTCCGGCGGTAAGCCCAGCTTCACCCTTTCCGCCGACGATATGGCCAAATTATCCGGCAGGCTGGAATCCAGCATCATGGGCGAAAAAAATCCCGACGGCACCTATGCCGGGGGAGAGCTGAAAGGCACGAAATCGGGCGAGAAGCTGCTCGCTTTCTACAACCAGAAGAACGACAAGGGCGAACCCGTCAACAAGCTGGACTTCACCGTTACGAAACTGAATTCGGACAATACCGGCGCGGATTACTGCCCGACCAGGTGCGCCGGCTCCTGCGGCGGCTGCAAGGTGGGACAGGTCAGGCTCAACTCCACCCTGGTGGAGACCTGGATGAAGGAGAAGGGCGTCACCGCGGAGATGCTCCTTGACCCGAAGAACGACGAATACGTGAAAAGACTCGCGCGTTACTCGGCCCCCACCGTCGTCCATGAGGAAACGCACCAGCAGAAGAACCGGGAAGACCTGGACAACAAGATAAAGGAAAAATACCAGCTGGACGACGAGGTAAGGACCTTCGGGGCGCAATCGCTGTTCCTTAAAGAAAAGCTCTCCAATCCGGCGACCGAAAAACTTTACATGAAAGACCTGCGGCCCTTCGATGACACGGTACTGCAGAAGATAGAGACGGGCGGCTACGCCAACCTCAAGAAATATATACGCTATTATGATATGCACGCCCTGGAGGGCGCTTCCTCGCAGGAGTTCACACGGTTCGAAGGGATGCTCAAGGAAGCCAACCTCCGCGCGAACGACAAAACTTTCGTGGAGCCGCCCGAGAACAACCCGGCCTGCTGGGAAGGGAACCCGAAGGCCTGTTCCAACGCCCAGCTGCAGGCTATGACGGATAAAACCCTGCCGTGGTACCAGGCCTCGATAAAGGAGCAAAGGGCGAATATTCTCACGCTTAACAGCGAGATAGCGAGGCTGAATACGGCCGACAACTCCGGAAGGTACAAAAAACTGGCGTCGCCGGTAGCAGGGTTTTAATATCCGTAAAGGAGAAATTTAATGCCGCACCGCAACTGCATCGCGTTCACGCTCGTCTTTCTGGCCGCCGGCTTCCTCAATGCCGAGCCGTCCAAGGAACCCAAGGAGCAGGCTTTCGAGAAATTCACCTGCGACGGTAATTTATTCACCGCCATGATCCCTTCGGACTGGGAGAAGGCGGAGGAAATAATACTGGGACGCCAGGAAAAACGCTACGGAGTGGACCTGACCGCCCCGCAAATGGCGGAAGGCGCTTTTACCAACATCTCGCTGATCTATTTCGGTCCCGATCACCTGATGTTCAAGACCTACGAAAAATATATCGCCAAGAACATGGAAATGCCCCGGAAAAAGAAAGGGGAAAAAACCACCGGCCCCAGGGAGATAACCTTCAACGGCAGGAAGGCGCTTACCTTCGAGGTCCAGCGGTACGATTCCATACCGCCCGGCGCGGCTAAGCCGTCTTACGTGCTGATCTACCAGAAGCAGATAGTGATCCCGGCAAAAAAAGGCTTTTTCGTCATGATCCTGGAAGCGCCCAAGTCGGCCGCGAAGACATACCTGACTGTTTTTGACAAAATAGGTGCGTCGTTCAAGCCGAACCTGTAGCGGCGCGCGAAGGTCCTTGACAGTGTTTCACGAGGGGATTAAACTATAGTTATAAGGATACTCCATATGAAGAAAACATTCCTGGCCTTATTCTTTGTTCAGCTGCTGCTCTTTCCTTTTTTTGCGGCCGCCCAGCTGACGGAAGCCGAGCAGGCCTTCCTGCAGAAATGTCACGACAACGTTAACGCCGAAAAAAAGCAGTTATCGACCGTGACCGCCAAGGATTGCGTTGATAAACTGAAGGACGAGGCGCTCTTTAATAAGCTTACGGAGTTCAGCCCCGAAGCCACGGCGGACGTGCTGGCCTACAATAACGCCCTTCTGGACCTGAAGAGCATCGTTTCCAGGAACAGCGGACTGGAGATGGTGCAGCACCTGCAGCGCGTTCTTGAAAAGGCCTCCTGCCCGCTTTGCACTATGGGCCTGGGCCCGAAACCGGAAGCCACGTTCGAATGGGTGGACAAAGAGGCCAAGGGCCGGCTTCCCGAGGTCAGCAAGGCGGTCAGGACCTGGGACGCCCTCGGCGCCGTCCGCACCAAATCCCTTTCTTCGGCCGATTACGGCCACAACAAGGGGGAGTGGAACGACCAGCTGCTTATAGACCGTTACAAGACGCTTGTGAATTGGGCCCAGAAAGAAACTGACAGGCTGGTCTCGGTCTACGGCAACAGGTCCTTCTGGGGCAAGTTGATGGGGCGCAAACCCGATCCCGCGCTTATTGCGGCCCTTCGTGAAGACCTCACCCTCGGCGCACGATATCCTTACCTTCAGAAACTGACCGACCTGGAAGCCTCCCTTGCAAAAATGGGAGAAGAAGAAGGGAAAAAAGAGCCCGGCGCTCAGACGGCGGAGGAGAAAAAAGCCAAAGAGCTTGCCGCCGCCGACAGCAAACTGAAGGAACATGAGGCCGCCCATCACGATGCCGCCCATGACGCCGAAAGCGGGCACGAGCTTTTTGACCAGGGCTCAATTCACGTCGGCGAAGCGAAACCTCCCGTACCCGGGTCCGGCACCGCCGGGACCGAGAAGGCGCCGTTCGTTTACAAGCCGCTTTCTCCGGAACAGATAAAGAACCTGTCCGGCCGCATGCTGACCACCGACGACAAGGGGAACCTTAGCGGCGCGATCGCGGACGAGATGCGCGGCACTAAAGCCGGCGACGAGATCATAGCGTTCTACAAGGACCCTAAATATAAAAAAGACGGGACCAACACGATCGCCTTCGCGTTCGAAAAACAGCCGGCGAACCAGTTCGGCGGTTACAGGCCTTCCGACAAGAGCCTGAACCTGAACAGCGAGCTCGTAAACCGCTGGATGAAACAGAACGAGGTCACTCCTGAGCAGCTTTTCGAGGGCGACCCTTCCAAGAACCCGCATTTGCAGGACCTGGCGCAGTACCTCGCGCCGACCGTGGTACACGAGGCCACGCATCAGCGGCAGGACGCATGGTCCAACGCCAACGGCATCAACTACCAACTGCGCGGCACCACCAAGTGGGCCCCGTATCAGATGGAGATGGAAACGGAGGCGTTCTCCATGGACGGCAGTTTCATGGCCGAAAAACTATCGAAGAGAGGCGCCACTTACGCCGCGAAACTCGACCCCTTTGACAAGAAGAACACCGAACTTTTCATAGAAAAGGGAGTTGACGGCATCAGGCTTGAGAACCATAAAGCTTATACGAACCTCGAATCCTTCCAGGGCAGCGCCGCAAAGGAGTTCTCCCAGGCCTCCGCTACGGCCAAGGACCTCCAGGCGCTGCAGGCTAAGTACAAATCCGCGCCCGGCACCATGACCCAGGAGGAACTGGACCGGATGAAGTTATTGAGGGAGTCCATGAACTCCCGCTTTAAATGGTATTCCATGGTGTCCGCGAATTCGGCCGCGAACGAGACTAAAATAGACGGCTGGCGCAAGGATATCAGGGACAAGATGTATCCCTCCAAGTCTATGACTACCGACGCACCCCCGGAGCTCTTATGATAAAAAAAACCGCAATTATACTGACCGCCTGCGCCGCGCTGGCCGCCGGCGCCTATGCCCAGAGGAGCGCTATGTCCGACACCCGATCCGCTGAAAAATTCGTTTCGGAAGGGAAGTATTTTAAATGTCTTCTGCCTAAAGGCTGGCAGAAGATGGACGCCATGGGGCAGTCCGCCGCGGAAAAGAAGGTTTACGGCGTGGACGTGATAGGCCCCGCGGGAGAAGAGGGGATAGCTCCGGCCATTTCGGTCAAATACTACGGGAAGGGCAACACCGAGTTCAAGTCCGCCGAAGAGTTCGTGCGGATACACTCCAAACAGATCCCGGGTCTGGGTCTGCCTGGAGAAAAATACAGCTCTGTGACGGCTACGCAGCTGGCCGGCCGCACCGCCACCAGGTTCGAGCGGAAGAAGCAGCAATTCGCCAAGCCCAGGCAGGTGGAGAACAAGCCGATCACGGTTTTTGAACGCTATATCGTGCTGCAGGCCAAAGAAGGCTTCTACGTGCTGAACTACTACTGTGTGTTCGCTTCAGCCAAAGCCAACCTGCCCGCTTTCGACACAGTAGTGTCCTCGTTCGAACCTTTGCTCAAATAACCGCGCCTCCCCGGCGGTTCCCGGCCGCGCCGCAGCCGGCGCGAAACGGCCCGGCGTTTTCCGTTGACAATCTCCGTCTCAAATCTATAGAATCTCTATATGGCGGTCATTATAAGATCGGTGTTCGGGCTTTTCTGGGCGGTCTCCTCCGCTTTCGTCGGATTCCTTGCGTATATCGTCCTCCAGACCGAACATAATCCCCAGCTTATCTGGGCCTGGCTAGTCATGTGCGGTTTCACTTTCATCTCGGCCACCTGGCTGGCCTACAACATCATCTTCGGCCATCAGCACAGACCCGCTCCCAGACACCACGACCTGCATTTGGAAAAATGAGATACGACCTGATAATAAAAGGCGGGCTGGCCGTACTTGAAGGCGGCCCCGCCAAGGCCGATATTTTTATTTCCAAAGGGGTCATAAAGCGCGTAGCCAAACCTGCAAAGACGGCGCATCGCGCGGCCCGGGTTATCGACGCCTCCGGACTTATAGTCCTGCCCGGCGTCATCGACTCCCACGTTCACTACAGCCTGCATCTCGGCGGAGACAAAATGACGGCTGACGATTTTTACTCCGGCTCGTCCGCGGCCGCCTGCGGCGGGGTCACCTCCGTCCTGGATTATACCGGCCAGGGCCCGGGCGTCCCGCTCCGGACCGGCCTGACAGAGCGCATCGAGGAGGCCGAAGGACTGATGCACGTGGACTACGGTTTCCACGCCGTTATCCCGTCCTGGAAACGGCTTGCCGACCCGGACTCGCAGATAAAAGAAATGATGACCCTGGGAGTGCCCACTTTTAAATTCTTCACCGCTTACGAATCCCGCGGACTTATGACTTCCGACGCGGAACTTTACGAAGCCCTGGAGGTCTCCAGGAGAAGCGGGGCGCTGATCTGCGTTCACGCCGAGTCCGGAAGCGTAATAGACCTTCTCACCGAACGCCTGAGGCACGTGCGCCTCCCCGGAGCCGAGGCCCACCGGCTTTCGCGCCCCGACTTTACGGAGTGGGAAGCCGTGGGCCGGGCGCTTGTTCTGGCGGGCCGCACCGGCGGGAATATATATTTCGTCCATCTTTCCTGCGGAGTATCGGCCGAACTCATAGCCAGGGCCCGCGCGCTGGGAGTACGGGCCATGGGAGAAACCTGCCCGCAGTACCTTCTCCTCAAGGATTCCGTCTTCAAACGCAAAGACGGGCATCTCTTCGCCACCTGCCCGCCGGTCCGGACCGGGGAAGATTCAAAAACGTTATGGGCCGCCCTTAGCGCCGGAGCGATAAAGACGATCGCCACGGACAACTGCACCTTCTCCCGCAGACAGAAAGACGAATGGGGCGGGGATATCGGGCGGCTTTATAT
>Ga0334722_10001999_pt1 | contig 23819 bp, 22 predicted proteins | sample C3_bottom_MG_FD_207210 | JGI IMG/M metagenome (GOLD analysis project Ga0334722, IMG submission 207210) | Sediment microbial communities from Yellowstone Lake, YNP, Wyoming, USA - C3_bottom | ecosystem: Environmental > Aquatic > Freshwater > Lake > Sediment | place: USA: Wyoming | collected... | reverse complement strand
GATCACCCCCTGCGCGATGGAGCTGATGGACCGCACCGCCATCGACTGCGTGCGGGAGATCGCCGGCCTGCCGGTTCCCGAAGGGGCCGGGTGCGCCCTCCTGATCGAGGTCGACGGGCCGGAGGCCTCCGTGGCGCAGGAAGCGGACCGGGTCGAGGCGGCGTGCCGCCGGTTCGGCGCGATGGAGGTGAGCCGGGCCGCCGACGCATCCGGGCGGGAAAAGCTGTGGAAGCTGCGCCGGTCGATCTCCCCGGCGATCCGGAAGGTAAACCCCGTGAAGATCAACGAGGACATCGTCGTCCCCCGCAGCCGCCTCGCGGAGATGTTTTCCTTTCTCTCCGGCCTGGCATCGCGCAGGAACCTCAAGATCGTCAACTTCGGGCACGCGGGGGACGGGAACATCCACGTCAACATCATGATTTCCGGGAAGGACGAGGAGGAGCGGCGACGCGCCGATGAAGCGGTGGAGGAAGTCTTCCGCAAGACGGTGGAGCTGGGCGGGACGATCTCCGGGGAGCACGGCATCGGGATCGCGAAGGCCCCCTTCCTCGAAATGGAGGTCGGCCCCCTGGGCGTTTCGGTGATGAAGCGGTTGAAAAGCTGCTTCGATCCCAACGGGATCCTCAATCCCGGAAAGATCTTCCCCGACGAGACGTCGGTACGGTCATGAGGGACGACGAACTGCGCGCCCTGACGGGCGCATGCGCCAAGTGCGGGACCTGCCGGACGGTCTGCACCCTCTACCCCGAGCGGAGGGCGGAGATTTCGGTCGCGCGGGGGAAGATCGCCCTGGTCGACGCGGCGCTTTCGGGCCGGGACGAAAACCTGGAGGCGGTCCAGGAGGCGCTCGCCGACTGCCTCCTTTGCGGCCGGTGCGAGCGGGCCTGCCCCAACCAGGTCCTGGTCGAGGAAATCCTCATGAAGGGGAGAGCCGACGTCGCCCGGGAGGTCGGCATCCCCGCCTGGAAACAGGTTCTCTTCGGCGGGGTGATGCCGTCCCCGAAGAAGAGGGATGCCGTTCGCGCCGCCGCCGCCGCCGCGCAGAATTTCCTGACGAGAAAAATCCCCACCGGAAGCGGCCTTCATTACCGGTTTCCGGAAACGTTCGGCCTTTCGGGGCGCACGGTCCCCAAGCTCCCCCCAAAGGGGTTCATCGCCTCCCTGCGCCCCGGAGAAGCAGCGACCGGAGACGTGATGCTGTTCGTCGGGTGCGTCTTCGACCACGTTTTCCCTCAGGTGGGAAGGGCTTCCTACGAGACCATGAAGGCCTCCGGAAAGGCGATCGCCGTTTTCCGGGACGCCGCCTGCTGCGGCCTCCCGGCGATGGTGTCGGGCGACGGGGACGCCGCCCGCCGCTGCGCCGAGGAGAACGTCCGCCGGCTGCGGGCCGCCGAGCCGGGAAGAATCGTTTTTCCCTGCGGCTCCTGCCTGCTGATGTTCAAACGGAACCTGTTTGCCCTTCTCCCGGAAAAGCACCCGCTGCGGGAGGATGCCGTCTGGGTGTCCAACCGCTGCGAGGATTACGCGAGCTTTATCCTGGATTCCGGGGTCGCATCCCGCCTTCCGGACCCGCCCGAAGGGGAGAAGGTCGGGGAGATCGGCTATCACGACCCGTGCCATCTCTCCGGCACCCTGGGGAAAGGGGCCGAGGCGCGGGAGGTGCTGCGGGGCGCCGTGGGACCGGCGTTCGCGGAGATCCCGGGGGCCGACCTTTGCTGCGGGTACGGAGGGACGTTCAACGTCCGCGACTACGCCACCTCCGCGCGGATCGGGGAGAACAAGATCTCGATTGCCGCGAAGGGCGGAGCCCGGATCGTCTCCACCGCCTGCTCGGGGTGCATCCTTCAATTGCGCGACATGGCCGCCCGCACCCGGCCTTCCCTGCGAGTTGTCCACATCGCCGAGCTCGTCGCCGGCGCCCTGGCCGGTCGTTGACACCCTACACGCGGGATGTTATGAAACTCCATCACCGTCTGGAATACCTGCCAGGAGGGGGGCATGTCACTCCAGGAAAAGTTCGAGGAATTAAGGAAGAAAAATGCCCTTGCGATGGAGGGCGGCGGCAGGAAGCGGATCGAGACGCAGCACGCGCAGGGGAAGCTCACGGCGCGGGAACGGGTCGAACTGCTGCTCGATCCGAATTCGTTCGTCGAGCTGGACCGGTTCGTGCAGCACCGCTGCGCGGATTTCGAGATGGAGAAGTTCCTAGGCGACGGCATCGTCACCGGGTACGGCAAGGTCAACGGGCGCCTCGTCTATGTCTTCGCGCAGGACTTCACCTGCTTCGGCGGCTCCCTCTCCGAGGCGTACGCCGAGAAGGTCTGTAAAATCATGGACCATGCGGCGCGCAACGGCGCCCCGGTCGTGGGCTTAAACGACTCGGGCGGCGCCCGCATCCAGGAAGGGGTCCAGAGCCTCGCCGGCTACGCCGACATCTTCCTGCGGAACACCATCTACTCCGGCGTCGTCCCCCAGATCTCCGCCATCATGGGGCCGTGCGCGGGGGGCGCCGTCTACTCCCCCGCGATCACCGACTTCATCCTGATGGTCAAGAACACCTCCTACATGTTCGTCACCGGCCCCGACGTCATCAAGACGGTGACGCATGAGGAGGTCACCAAGGAGAACCTGGGAGGCGCCATGTCCCACAACGAGCGCAGCGGGGTGGCGCACTTCGCCGCCGAGGACGAGAAGGAGTGCCTCTTCCTCATCCGCGAGCTGCTCTCCTTCGTTCCCCAGAACAACATGGAAGACCCGCCGGTCGTGGCCCCCAAGGACTCCCCCGACCGGAAGGAAGAGAGCCTGAACCAGATCGTGCCCGACATCCCGACCAAGCCGTACGACATCCGGGACGTCATCAAGAAGGTCGTCGACGACGGGTACTTTTTCGAGATCCAGGAGCACTACGCGAGGAACATCGTCATCGGGTTCGCCCGGATGAACGGGCGGCCGGTCGGGATCACGGCGAACCAGCCCGCCGTGCTGGCCGGCTGCCTCGATATCAACTCCTCGATCAAGGGGGCGCGCTTCGTCCGGTTCTGCGACGCCTTCAACATCCCGCTGCTCACCTTCGTCGACGTCCCGGGCTTCCTGCCGGGGACGGCGCAGGAGTACGGCGGCATCATCAAGCACGGCGCGAAGCTCCTTTACGCCTTCGCCGAGGCGACCGTCCCGAAGGTGACGGTCATCACCCGCAAGGCGTACGGCGGGGCGTACGACGTCATGGCGTCCAAGCACATCCGCGCCGACGTCAACTTCGCGTACCCGACCGCCGAGATCGCAGTGATGGGGCCGGACGGGGCGGTCAACATCATCTTCCGGAAGGAACTGCTCAAGTCCTCCAACCCGGACCAGACCAAGGCGGAGCTCGTGGCCGACTACCGGGCGCGGTTCGCCTCCCCGTACAAGGCGGCGGAGCTCGGCTATATCGACGAGGTCATCATGCCGGAGGAGACGCGCCCCAAGGTGATCAGCGCGCTGGAGATGCTCGCGAACAAGCGCGACTCCAACCCGCCGCGCAAGCACGGCAACATCCCCTTATAGGAGGGCATCCCGTGTTCAAGAAAATCCTGATCGCGAACCGGGGGGAGATCGCCGTCCGCGTGGAGCGGGCCTGCCGCGAGATGGGGATCCCGACGGTCGCGGTGTACTCCGAGGTCGACCGGCACGCGCTGCACGTGCGGTACGCCGACGAGGCGGTTCTCATCGGGCCGTCTCCGGCCGCGGAGTCGTACCTCGTCATCGACAAGATCATCGACGTGGCGAAAAAAAGCGGGGCGGATGCGATTCACCCCGGGTACGGCTTCCTCGCCGAGAACCCCCGCTTCGCCGACCGGTGCGAGAAGGAGAAGATCAAGCTGATCGGCCCCTCGGCCCACGCGATGCGGACGATGGGGTCCAAGACCGTCGCCCGCAAGACCGTGCAGGCGGCCGGCGTGCCGGTGGTCCCCGGGACGATCGAACCGATCTCGACCGAGGAGGAAGTCCTGCGGATCGCGAAGGAGATCGGGTTTCCGGTGATGCTGAAGGCCACCGCGGGCGGCGGCGGCAAGGGGATGCGGCTCGTCAAGGAGGAGGGGGAGCTCCATTCCTCCCTCCGGATGGCGAAATCCGAGGCGAAGTCCGCTTTCAGCGACGACTCCGTCTATATCGAGAAATACATCGAGCAGCCCCGGCACGTCGAGATCCAGATTCTGGGCGACCGGCACGGGAACTACGTCCACCTGTGCGAGCGCGAGTGCTCGATCCAGCGGCGGCACCAGAAGGTGATCGAGGAGTCGCCGTCGGTGATCGTCACCCCGGAGATGCGGGCGGCGATGGGGAAGGTGGCGATCGAGGCGGCCCGGGCGGTCCGGTATGAAGGCGCCGGGACGTGCGAGTTCCTCGTCGACGGGAAGCGCAACTTCTACTTCCTCGAGATGAACACGCGGCTGCAGGTCGAGCACCCGGTCACGGAGATGGTGACGGGGGTCGACATCGTCAAGGAGCAGATCCGCGTGGCCGCCGGCGAAAAGCTCTCCATCCGGCAGGAGGACGTCCGGCAGACCGGCCACGCCATCGAGTGCCGCGTCTACGCGGAGGACCCCGACCGGAACTTCTTCCCCTGCCCGGGACTCATCACCTCGCTGCGCACCCCCGGCGGCCCCGGCGTGCGGGACGACTCGGGCGTCTTCGAGGGGTTCGAGATCCCCATCTACTACGACCCGATCATCTCGAAGCTGGTCGCGTGGGGGAAGAACCGGACGGAGGCGATCGCCCGGATGAGGCGGGCGCTCAACGAGTACGTCGTCACCGGGGTGAAGACGACCATCCCGTTCCACATCCGCGTGATGAACAACCGGCACTTCATCGAGGGGAACTTCGATACGAACTTCATCGACAAGGTCTTCTTCAAGGAAGAAGAGGAGCGCCGGCTCGAGCACGGAGACGTAGCGATGATCACGGCGGCGATCCAGGTGTTCCTCGAGGAGCGGAAGCGCGCGATGGCGCAGAAACCCGCGGAGGCCGCCGGCCCGGTCTCGATGTGGAAATATTCCACCCGGCCCGGCATGCGGAAACTCGGCTAGGAGCGGCCATGAACTACATCGGGACGATCGGCGAGAAGGAAATGAAGGTCACCGTCCGGGAGGTGGGGGTCGCCCGGTACGCGGTCACGATCGACGGGCGGGAGCACCGGGTGGATGCGCACCAGGTGCAGAGCAGCGTCTGGTCCGTCCTCTACGGGGACGCCTCGTTCGAGGTGGACGTCCAGGGAAAGAAGGACGAGGAGTTCGAGGTGCTGATCGCCGGCGACTGCTACAAGTTCACGCTGATGAACGAGCAGCGCAAGGCGCTGATGCGGTCCGGCGGAAAGGGAGCGGCGGGGAAAGCGATGGTCGCCTCGCCGATGCCGGGGAAGGTGGTGAAGCTCCTGGTCGCCTTGGGGGAGGAGGTCAAGACCGACCAGGGAGTCATCGTCGTCGAGGCGATGAAGATGGAGAACGAGCTCAAATCCGCGGTCACGGGGAAGGTCAAGGAGATCTTCGTGAAGGAAGGCGAGGTCGTCGAGTCCGGGGCGAAGCTGCTCCTGGTGGAATAGGGGGAAGGGATGGCGTCGGGGAAGCGGAAGGGGGCGGGGGCCTCCAGGGTTCGGGCGGCGAAGGAGCGGTGGGAGAAGGTGGTTCTTTCCCCGACGGTGTCGAAGTCGCCGGAGCGCCGGAAGCGGTTCGAGAGCACCTCCGGGACGGAGATCGACCGGCTCTATGCTCCCGGGCACCTCGAGGAGCTCGACTACCTGCGCGACCTGGGGTTCCCCGGCGAGTATCCGTTCACCCGCGGCGTGCAGCCCACGATGTACCGCGGGCGCTTCTGGACGATGCGTCAGTACGCCGGCTTCGGCGACGCCCGGGAGTCCAACAAGCGGTACCGCTACCTGCTCGACCACGGCCAGACCGGCCTCTCCGTCGCGTTCGACCTGCCCACGCAGATGGGGTACGACTCCGACAGCCCGATGGTGTCCGGCGAGGTGGGCAAGGTGGGAGTGGCGATCGATTCCCTCGAGGACATGGAGGTGCTCTTCGACCGGATCCCGCTGAAGAAGGTGTCCACCTCGATGACGATCAACTCCACGGCGGCGATCCTGCTGGCGATGTACGTGGCGGTCGGCGGAAAGCAGGGCGTCCCGGCGGAAGACCTCAACGGGACCATCCAGAACGACATCCTCAAGGAGTACATCGCCCGGGGGACGTACATCTTCCCGCCCGCACCGTCCATGCGGGTGATCACCGACATCTTCGCCTTCTGCAAGGATCGCGTCCCGCGCTGGAACACGATCAGCATCTCCGGGTACCACATCCGGGAGGCCGGCTCCACCGCCGCCCAGGAGATCGCCTTCACCCTCGCCAACGGCATCGCGTACGTCCAGGCGGCCATCGATGCGGGGATGTCGGTGGACTCCTTCGCCTCGCGCCTGGCGTTCTTTTTCAACGCCCACAATGCCTTCCTGGAGGAGGTGGCGAAGTTCCGGGCCGCAAGGCGCCTCTGGGCGAGGATCATGAAGGAGCGGTTCCGGGCGAAGGACCCGCGCTCCTGGATGCTCCGGTTCCACACGCAGACCGCCGGCTCCTCGCTCACCGCCCAGCAGCCGGACAACAACATCGTCCGCGTGACCATCCAGGCGCTTTCGGCCGTCCTCGGCGGGACGCAGTCGCTTCACACCAATTCGCGCGACGAGGCGCTCTCCCTCCCCACCGAGGACTCGGTGCGGATCGCCCTCCGCACCCAGCAGGTGATCGCGCACGAGAGCGGGGCGGGAGACACGGTCGACCCGCTGGCGGGCTCGTACTGCATCGAAGCTCTCACCTCGACGCTGGAGCGGGAAGCTGCCGAGTACATCGGGAAGATCGACCGGATGGGCGGGGTGATCCGGGCGATCGATGCGGGATACGTGCAGAAGGAGATCCAGGACGCGGCCTACCGGTACCAGCAGGAGATTGAGCGGAAGGAGCGGATCATCGTGGGCTTGAACGAGTTCGAAGTCAGGGAGGAGAGGCCGGACAAGCTCTTGACGGTGGACCCCAAGATCGAGAAGGACCAGCGGAGACGTCTCGCGGACCTGCGCCGGAAGCGCGACAACCGCGCGGTGCAGGCGGCCCTCGCCTCGCTCGATAAGGCGTGCCGCGGGAAGGAGAACGTCATGCCGCCGATCCTGTCGGCCGTCCGGGCCTACGCCACGATCGGCGAGATTTCCGACGTCATGCGCGGGGTGTTCGGCACCTACCGGGGGAAAGTCACCGTCTGAGACAGACCTTCGGCCCCCTTTCCGCATCTTATTTCATGGATTTGCGGTGAACCTGCGACGCGAAAGGGAGGGCGACAATGGCCGAGATCCGATGGGAGACCGATTTCGACGCCGCGCTCGCGAAGGCGCGCAAGAGCGGCAAGCCCGTGTTCCAGGACTTCTGGTTCGACGGCTGAATCGGCTGCGCCAGGATGAATACGGGTCCGTATTCCGACGAGAAGGTGCAGAAGTTCCTCGAAGAGCAGTTCATCCCCCTGCGGAGCCAGTGTTTCTGGGACAAGCCGACCGGGCCGATGCAGCGGTTCGGGATCACGTGGACCCCCACGTTCCTGATCCTCGACGCCGACGGCAAGGAGCATCACCGATTCGTCGGGTACGTCCCGGCGGACGATCTCTTCGCGAACCTCGGGCTCGGGAAGGCGAAGGCGTTCTTCGACTCCGGCCGGATGGCGGAGGCGATGGCACAGTTCCAGACCGTCATCGACCGGCACCCGAATGCGGGGGCGGCCCCGGAAGCCGTATTCCTCCTCGGGGTGGCGGGCTACAAGCACACGCAGGATCCCAAGGAGCTGCGCCGGGCGTACGAAACCCTGAAAGCGAAATACCCGCAAAGCGAGTGGGCGCGCCGTGCCGATCCGTACTCCGCGATTCCACTATAGAAACACGAGAAACATGATCGCCAGGACAGGCAGGCACAACATGAAAATATTTTTAAGTTTTAATCCTGTAATTTACCTATATCAGGAAAATTATTTCCCTATGAGGGCTTGCTTATAAATCCACTCAATTTACTAATGAAAAAACGTTATTAATTGCAAGGGGATAGTGTGGGAACCCTCTTTTATCCGGATCCGAGAGGATTGGCATGTTCCTTGATACACACAATGTGACAAAAAAACCTTATACATGCCATTCTTGCGGAATTCTTGCGGCATGGAAATTGGCCGGGAACATTTTCTAAGGAGAAGGCGGCAGTTGTCCGGAAAGCATTGCTGGCGGATAATGAGGCGGCGCAAGGGCGGGGCTCCGATGATGGCAGACGATAGTAAACGGCTGTAAATCCGGAAAGGAGGAGTGGAAAAAGATGGAAAAGTTGAATGCGATGGTGACGTCGGTAAGGAGGTTTTTCGAGAAGAGGGAAGTGGATGGGCAGGCGCTGATTGAATACGCCCTGATCCTGGTGCTGGTCGCGATCGCCGTCATTGTCATCCTCAGGGCAGTCGGAGGAAGCGTCAACAATACCTTCAGCACGGTCAATACCGCCCTCCAGCCCGGTGGCGGAGGCAGTTAACAGCAGTCAGAAAAGGGGGGAAGGGAGAAGGGGAGTGTCGGCGATGGAGTTCTGGAGGAAGTGGGGAAAAAAGGGGCAGGCGCTGATCGAATACGCCCTGATCCTGGTGCTGGTCGCGATCGCTGTCATTGTCATGCTCCGGGCGCTCGGAGGAAGCGTCAACAATACCTACAGCACGATCAATAACGCCCTTCGGACGACCGGCGGGGGGGGGAGTTAATAGCAACCGGAAAAGGGGGAGAAAGGGAGTAGGGCAATGCCTGCGATGAAGTTCTGGAGGAAGCGGGGCGAAAAGGGGCAGGCGATAATCGAATACGCGATAATCCTTGTGCTGGTCGCGATCGCTGTCATTGTCATGCTCCGGGCAGTCGGAGGAAGCGTCAACAATTCCTTCAGCACGGTCAATAACGCCCTACGGACTACCGGCGGCGGTGGTGGGGGCGGTGGCGGCGGTGGTGACGACGGTGACCGCGATTAATCAAAGTCACGAAATGACGGGGGATGCGGCGGAAGCTAAAGGCAAACGAGGGAAAGGGGACAAATTTCCATATCGCGATTAGCTGGGACGAATACCAATACCTGAGATTTGGGTGGGCCTCCCGGGGAGAGTGGTATCTTTGAACAGGTTCGGGAGGTCCACTCCGTTAGAGGGAGCCGATAACGAAGGACGGACGCCGGGGACGGGGGATGAAAACGCCCGCGAAGCACACGAAGGGACAGAGCCTGGTCGAGTTCGCGCTCGTGGTTCCGATGATCCTGGTCCTGCTGGTCGGGACCATGGAATTCAGCCGGGCCTGGATGACGATGAACGTCCTGACCGGCGCGGCGCGGGAGGCCGCCCGAATTTACGCCGCGCAGAATAATCCCGCGGCGGCGGATGCGCGAGCCGACAATGTTCTTTCCTCGGGGGGATTGGACCTCGCCAGGCGGACGATCCTTCGCCCCCCCCCTCCCCCGGGCGGCGCCGTGAGCTATACCATCATCTACGATTTCCCGGTTTCCGTTGCCGGATTCGTCCCCGGATTGAGCGCAAGCACGAAAACGCTTCGCAGCACCACAACGATGCGGAGAGAATGGTGAACATAAAGAGGGGAGAGCCCACGGGATGAACAAGAAGCGAATCATCATCGTGATCGGGGTGGCTGTCCTCCTGGCGCTGCTCGCCAGCGGGGGCGTCTACAGGTTCCTCTCGGAGAAAGGCCGCATGGCGGAAGATGCCAGGCTCCAGACGGTTGGGGTCGTCGTCGCGGCCGTGGACATCCCCTTTGCCTCGACGATCAACGCGAACCAGGTGGCCCTCGCCCGGTGGCCGAAAGAGAACCTGCCGAAGGATGTCTTTGCCGACCCGAAAAAAGTCGTGGACAGGGCGGCGCGGCGGGAAATTTTGCGCGGGGAGCCCATCGTGGAATCGAAGCTGGTCCCCGCCGATAAGAGCAGCGGGGTCCTGTCTCTCAGGATTCCCGCGGGGATGCGGGCGTTTTCCGTCCAGGTGAACGAGGTTGTCGGGGTTGGAGGATTCATCGTTCCGGACGCCCGGGTGGATGTCGTGGTGACGACCGCCTCGTTCCAGCAGGGAGGACAGCAGATTTCCAAGATCATTCTCGAGGATATCCGCGTCCTGGCCGCGGGCCAGACCGTCGATCAGAAGGACAACAAGCCGATCACCGTGAACACCGTCACGCTCTCCGTGACGCCGGAAGACGCCGAAAAGCTTGCGCTGGCCAGCAGTGACGGGAAGATCCAGCTGGTTCTGCGCAACTTCATGGACAATGCGGTGGTGGCGACCGGCGGGATGGACAAGTCCCGCCTCCTGGCGTCCCACCGTTCCGCCCCCCTTGCCCCGGCGGAGAAAGAGCCGGCCAGGTCGAAACGGGCCGCCAGGGCGAAGGCGTCGCCGGCCCCTCCCAACCCTTTACCGTCCCTGGCGGTGAAGAAGGTGCACATCGTGGAGGTCATCAAGGGGAACAAGCGCTCGGAAGAAAAATTCGAATAGGCGTCGCGGAGAGAATCTCCCAATGAATTTCCCAGAGGGGGTGCGAGGGGTGCGCAGGATAACAAGGCTTGCCGCTGTCCTTCTTGCGATCGGCCTCGGTCTGCTTTGCTCCGTTCCGGCCATGGCCCTTCAGGTGAAGGCCAACCAGTCGACGCTCATCGACAGCGTCGAGAACATCAAGAGGGTTTCCATCGCCAAGCCCGAAATCGCCGACGTGGAGGTCATCTCCCGCAGGCAGCTCCTCGTCATCGGGAAAAGCGCCGGGACGACGACCCTGATCTATTGGAGCGAGGAGGAGATCCCCACGACCGTCGATCTGACCGTAGGGATCAACGTGGACCAGGCCCGCGAAGACCTGAAGAATATCGCCCCCGAGGAAGCGTTCGAGGTTTCCGGCTGGGGGGATACGCTGGTTCTGTCGGGAAGGGTAAGCTCCGAGGCCATGGAAAAACGGCTGTTCGAAGGCGCCAAGGCGTATGCCAAAAACATCATCAACATCCTCAAGGTGCAAAAGCTGGAACAGGTTCTCCTCCAGATCCGGGTGGCCGAGGTAGACCGCACCCTGGCGAAGGAACTCGGGTTCAACCTTCTGTTCAGGCCGACGATCAACGGCGGCGTCTACCGCGGCCTGACAAGTGCAGGCGGTTCCTTCAACACCTTCACGGGCACCATCAGCGATCTCCTGACCCCGGACGCGGGGTTTACCGACCTGACGAACATCTTCGTCGCCACGCCCGGCGAGGCCCCCAAGTTCGCGGGGCTCCTCCGGGCCCTTCACGACAAGGGGGCGCTGAAGACGCTGGCCGAGCCCAACCTCATCGTGGCGAACGGGGACAAGGGGAAGTTCCTCGTGGGGGGAGAGTTCCCGGTCGTCATCGCGAGCGCGGCAGGCGCCGGGGCGGCGGCCACGATCCAGTACAAGGAATTCGGCGTCCGGCTGAGTTTCGAGCCCAAGATCGCGTCGAACGGGGACATTTACATCAAGCTGGCCCAGGAGGTGAGCGAGCTCGACTTCGCCAACGGCATCGCGATCTCGGGTTTCCAGATTCCCGCCTTGAAAAGCAGGAAGGCGGAATCGGGCCTGCAGCTGGCGGACGGGCAGACCTTCGTCCTCGCGGGGCTCCTGGACAACAAGACCTCCAAGAAGATCTCGAAGATCCCTCTTCTCGGAGACATCCCCATCCTGGGCGCCCTTTTCCGGAACACCCGCTATCTCAACAATGAAACCGAACTGATGGTGATGGTCACGCCGAAGATCGTGCGGCCGCTCAACAAGGATGAGATCCCCACGCTTCCCACGGAGAGAATGAATCCGGAGGAAGTCAGCCCCGGGATGCTCCCTTGAGGAACGTCCGGGAGTCAGGGCGGAAGGAGGTCCTTCATGAGAACGCGGAACCGGGGACAGGTCCTGATTCTTGTCGCTCTTGCCCTTGTCGCCCTGATGGGCTTCGCCGCGCTGGCCGTTGACGTGGGATTCCTGTTCACCGTGCGGAACCAGCTCCAGCGGTGCGCGGATTCCGGGGCGCTTGCGGGCGCCTCGGCGTTCGTCGGCGGTGGGAGCACTCCGGCGACGAGGGTAACTGCGAATATCCAGGCGCTGGATTACGCTTCACGGGATGCCGTGGGGCCCTCGCCGCTGGACAGCGCCACCGAGGTGTTTGTCAGCTTTCCTCTTCCTTTCACCGCGAACAGGATCCGCGTGAATACCCGCCGGACCGTGAACCTCTTTTTCGCCCGCGTGTTCGGGGGGAACACCACCACGATCAACGCGTTCGCCTCCGCTGAAGCGATCGTGCCCCCTCCTTCCCCTCCCGCACCAAGAATCCGGCTGGTGGAGTGAGCGGACGATGAACAAGATCAGTTGCCTGATCGTCGATTCGGACCAGGAGGCGGTCCGGCAGATCGACATCCTGAGCCGCAAGGTGGGCACCGTCGAGGTGCGGTGGAAAACCAATTCGATCCAGACCGGCTTCGAGATCATCCGCAAGCACCTCCCGGAAATGGCGATCTTCGGGCTGGGCGACGGCACGGACTCCGCGATCGAGTCCCTCTCCGCCTTGGCCAGGGATTTCCCGTCCCTGTACCTGCTGGCGCTCTCGGACAAAAGCGACGCCGATCTCATTCTGAAGGCGATGCGCGCGGGGGCGCACGATTTCCTCTGCAAGCCGGTCAAGGAGAACGACCTGCGCGCGGCGGCCGAGAAAGTCTTCAAGCTCAAGGCCGCCCGGAAAGAGCATTCCGGGAAAGACGGAAAGATCGTCTCCATCTTCAGCAACAAGGGGGGAAACGGGACCACGACGATCGCCGTGAACCTGGCGGACGCGCTGGTCCGCTATCTCGGGAAAAAAGTCGTGGTGGTCGACCTGGCGCTTGCCCAGGGCGACGTGACGATGTTTTTCAACGTGAACCCGACCTATTCCATCCTGGACCTGGCGAAAAACGCGGAGAAGGCGGATTACGACTTCCTGCACACGCTTCTCCTGAAACATTCCAGCGGGGTGTACCTCCTGGCCGACCCGCCGATGATCGAGGATGCGGAATCGATTTCCGCGGGACAGGTGATGGAGATGCTCTCCACGCTGCGGTCGATGTTCGACGTCATCATCATCGACACCTCGCACCAGTTCGACGAGCGCACGCTGACGGCCCTCGAAGTCTCCGACATCATCCTGCTGGTGACCCTGCTGAACCTCCCGTCCCTCAAGAACACCCAGAGGTGCCTGGAGCTGTTCGGCCGTATCGGGTTCCGCGACGAGCGGATCCGCATTGTCCTGAGCCGCTTCCTGCCCAGCGACGAGATCCCGCGGGGGAGCATCGAAGGGATTATGAAATGCCCGGTCTTCTTTGCAGTGCCCAACGACTACCCCACGGTCATTTCCTCGGTCAACCGGGGGAAGCTGCTCCGCGAGATCGCCCCGGACAAGGAAGTGACGAAGAGTTTCCAGCAGATGGCTCACCTTTTGTTTAAGACGGACGCTCAAAAGGCGAAGCCGGAGACCGCGAGAAAGCGGGGAATCATGGACAGGATTTTCCGTCCTTAAAGGAGCATAAAGTGACGCTCGGCGATTGGCTTGCGGCGAAACGGAACGGCCAAATCCCTGCCGCGGGGTTCGGGGACCCTTTGCAACGGAGAGGCGCGCAGGACGCGGAGCTTCGTGCCTACCAGGAGCTGAAAACCACCATCCACCGGAAGCTGATCGACCGGCTGGACCTGTCCACCGTTTCCGAGATCTCCCCGGAGCAGCTCGCCGGCATCATCAAGGCGGTCGTCGAGAACCTGATCGCCGCCGAAAATATCCCCCTGACCCGGGTGGAACGGGAGCGGCTGATCGTCGAGATCCAGCACGAGACGCTGGGGCTGGGGCCGCTGGAGCCCCTGCTCCAGGATCCCAATATCTCCGATATCCTCGTCAACGGCCCGGGCCAGGTGTACATCGAAAAGAACGGGATCCTCCACAAGACGGGGGTCTTCTTCAAGGACGACGACCATCTGATGACGATCGTCGAGCGGATCGTCTCCAAGGTGGGCCGCCGCATCGACGAATCCTCTCCGCTGGTGGATGCCCGCCTCCAGGACGGGTCCCGCGTCAACGTGATCATCCCCCCGCTTGCGATCGACGGCCCCGCGGTTTCGATCCGGCGGTTCGGCGTGAATCCCCTGAGGATGGAGAACCTCCTCGCCAACAAGACGTTGACCGAGGAAATGGCGAAGATGTTCGACGCGATGGTGCGAGCCCGGCTGAATATCCTGGTGTCCGGGGGAACGGGAGTGGGCAAGACCACCCTCCTCAACATCCTCACGGCGTCGGTCCCCGCCTCGGAGCGGATCGTCACGATCGAGGATTCCGCCGAGCTGATTCTCCAGCAGGAGCACGTGGTGCGTCTCGAGACCCGGCCCCCCAACATCGAGGGCAGGGGAACCGTGACGCAACGGGATCTTGTCCGGAACGCGCTTCGCATGCGGCCCGACCGGATCGTGGTCGGCGAGGTCCGGGGGGGGGAGGCGCTCGACATGCTCCAGGCGATGAACACCGGGCACGACGGATCCATCTCCACGATCCACGCCAATTCCCCCCGGGACGCGATGGCGCGTCTCGAAACGATGGTCCTGATGGCGGGGTTCGACATCCCCTCGAGGGCGATCCGGGAGCAGATGAGTTCCGCGCTGAACGTCATCCTCCAGGTGGCCCGGCTGAGCGACGGGGCGCGGAAGGTCGTCAAGGTGGCCGAAGTGACCGGGATGGAAGGGGACGTCATCGTGATGCAGGACATCTTCGTGTTCGAGAAGCAGGGGCTCGACCAGGAAGGAAAAGTCACCGGGCAGTTCCGCGCCACGGGGGTCCGGCCGAAGTTCGTCGACGCCCTGTACACGGCGGGAATCCATCTCGGTTCCGAGATGTTCGCGAACCGCAGGAACTCCTAGGGAAAACGCCATGCTCTGGATACCGCTGCTGGTATTCGTTTCGGTCCTGGTCCTGGCGCTGGGCGGATATTTCCTGATCGTCCCCGCCCGGACCGAGAAAGGGGAGGTCAAAAAACGGCTTTCCCTCCTGAGAGTGCGCAGTCTCCAGGACGAGGACATTCCCGAATTCCTCAAGAGCGAACTGCTGAGCGACGTGCCGGTCCTCAACCGGATTCTCTCGGGTTTCGGCGTGGCAGCGCGGATCGACAAGCGACTCAGGCAGGGCGACCTTTCCATCAAGGTGGGCACCTTTGTCCTTCTTTCCCTCGCCCTCTTCGGGCTCGGGATCCTCATCGGCATGTTGCTCGATTGGCATCTGGTCCTCTCGGTTGCGGTCGGTTCCCTTCTGCTTTCCCTGCCCTCCTTTGTGGTGGACTACAAAAGACGGCGGCGCCTGAAACAATTCATCGTCCAATTTCCGGACACTCTGGAAATGTTGTCCCGGTCGCTTCGTGCAGGCCACTCCTTCACGGGCGCCATACAGCTTATCGCGCAGGAGATGCCGGCCCCCGTCGGACCGGAATTCCAGAAAATCTTCGACGAACAGAACCTGGGGATCCCCATGCGGCAAGCGCTCGTCGGCCTCACGGAGCGGGTCGACAGCCTGGACGTCAGGTTCTTTGTCACCGCCGTTCTCATCCAGCGGGAAACCGGGGGGAACCTGGCGGAGATCATCGACAAGATCTCCTATGTCATCCGGGAGAGATTCCGCGTCCAGGGACAGTTGAGAATCTTTACCGCCCAGGCGCGCCTGAGCGGGATCATCCTGGCTTTTCTCCCCCCCGTCCTGGCATTCGTCATCTATTTGCTGAATCCGGATTATATGAAACCCCTCTGGTTCGACAAGTTGGGAAACTTCATGGTCGGCATGGCGGTGGTTCTGCAGATTTTCGGGGCGCTCGTCATTCGAAAGATTATTCGGATCAAGATCTGATAAGCGGGGAGAATCCTTGATCATCCTCGTCACCGTTTCCGTTTTTCTCGCCACGGTGCTTGGCGCCTTGGCCCTCTTCTGGTCGTGGGAAGCCAGGAAAGAATCCCTGCCCCGGAGGATCAAGGAAGTCACCGCGCCTGTCGGGGAACTTCCCGGAGCTTCCTCCAGTCTCGTGAAAAAGTGGATTGCCGGCGTGCGGGAGAGGGTATCCGCCAAGACGCCCTTCGGGAAAGAAGAAATCGTGGCCATTGTCACCGGCAAGGAGCTTTCGGGCGGAAGGCTGTTGCTCAACCAGGCAGGATACAGGACGGTGTCGGCGTACCAGATCTATTGGTGTGCGAGGGTGAGTTCGCCTGTCCTTCTGGGAATCCTGGCTTTCGGATACGCGAAGGCCGTGGGGATGCCGATGGAAAGCATGGGGGTGCTGATCATGACGGGGGTTGCTCTCGGAGTGATCCTCCCCGATTTTCTCCTCCGCAGGAAGATCCGGAAAAGGCAGGAAGAGATCACGGATGCCCTTCCGGACGGTCTGGATCTCCTGGTCGTTTGCGTCGAGGCGGGACTCGGCCTCAATGCCGCCTTCGTGAAAATCACCGAGGAGTTCCAGCTCACCAGCCCCGTCTTGAGCGAGGAGTTTGACGTCGTCAACCGGGAGATGGTGGCGGGAAAACCGAGGCCGGAGGCGCTGCGGGCGCTGTCGGACCGGACCGGCGTGGAAGACGTGAAATCCCTTGTGGCCATGCTGATCCAGACGGAGAAACTGGGCACCAGCCTCGCGCAATCGCTTCGCGTCCACTCCGATTCCCTGCGGACGAGGCGCCGGCAGCGGGCGGAGGAGTCAGCGGCGAAGACGACCACCAAGTTGATCTTTCCGCTCGCGTTCCTGTTGTTCCCCGCCATGTTCGTGGTGCTGCTCGGCCCCGGATTCATCCAGATCGTACGGGTCCTCCTCCCCACGATGAGGGGGGGATAAGGAGGGAACGAAGGGATGCAATTCAATTTCGCCAGTGAGGCCCCCTGGCTCGTTGCGTTCGTGATCGTTTTTGCTCTCTATCTCTATGTTCGGTCGAGAAGGGCAGGGAAAAAGTGATTGTCGATCGGCGGAGATGAGGGTCCGCAACACCTCCCGGAACCGGGTTCTGGGCGATTCGGTCCGGGAAGCACGCACGCTTTTTCCCCGGATGAGAGGGCTCCTTGGAACCGCCAGCTTCTCCCCGGGGGGCGGCTTATGGATCTGTCCCTGCAACGGCATCCATTCGTTCGGGATGCGGTTCGAATTCGACGCGCTGTTTCTTGACCGGGAACGGAAGGTGGTAGGGATGTATTGCGGATTTCGCAGGAATCGAATATCCAGGATTTTCTGGAACGCCCGTGGGGTCCTCGAACTGCCTGCAGGCACGATCGAGAGAACGGGGACCGAGGTCGGGGATGAAATCGAATTCCGGACATGAACCGCCCACGCAATCGATCCGCGCGCTCCTTTCCCGCCTTCTCCTGATCGCTTCCGCGTTTGTCTTCCTCGGCCTCGTCGGGGCTCCGGCGGCGCACGCGGTAACCTCCCTCGCGGAAACGGCGCGGATGGAGGCAGCCGACCGGTTGGACCCCCCTCACATCCGTTCCCTCTTCCAAACGTATGTTTCCCTCGGGATGCGGAGGGAAGCGGCGGCGTTCCTCGAGCGGAAGATCCATTTGGGGGAACTTCCCCGCGAGGAGGCGGCTCCGCTGTTCCATGAGATTCTCATGAAACGGGACTTGTGGGACGATCCGGAGAATCTTGTCGCCGTCTGTGAGGCCGCCCTCGGGAGCGGAGCACGGACACCACGGATCCTGTACGCCTATGGCACGGGCCTGCGCCTGTCCGGCCGCCGGTCCGAGGGATCGGCGATCCTTGCCCAGATCGGGCCGGAGAGTCCGATCTACCCTTACGCCCTGTACGCCATCGGTCAGATTGCCGCGGAAGAAGGGGACTCGAAGACCGCATTGGAAGTCCTCGCGCGCGTCCGGCAGATGGGCAGGGGGAACGGGGAAGGGGAATCCCTGGCAAGAAGAAGCGCCCTCTCGCAGGCCGAGTACCTGCTTGCCCTGGGACGTCACGGGGAAGCGGCGCAGTTTTTCGAAGCGCTCCTCCGCAAGGGGAACGATCCCCTGGGCAGGGCCGGATTGGCCGCGGCCAGGATCGACGACGGGGGGGAAGCCGAGATCCTCCCCGCGGAAACGATTGCAGGGTGGCCCGTTCGGCAACGGGTCTTGTTCTTCCTTTTGCAGGGCGGACGTTCCAGGAGTCGGGGACAGTTCGACCAGGCGATCGTCTATCTCGTCCGCTCCGAAGAGGAGCTCATGACCTCCCTCTCTTCGGCTGCGCCTCCCGTCTCCGAAACCCTGGAACGGGATCCGGTCGGGGAATTTCTCCGACTGCAGATCGATCGTCACCGCTCCCTTCGGCAAAAATTTTCATCCGGATCGTATGGGGAAAACGTCTCCGCGATGCGCGAAAACATCGTGGAATTGATGCTGGGTCTTCTTTTGATGGACCATTCGGTCTCCCGGTCACGGGGAGAGGCGCCGGCCCCGCCATCCCTTCCGGAGAACCACTTTTTGTCCGCCGCGGAGATCGAGGAGATCATCCGGAAAATCGAGCAGGCGACCCTCGACGGCGTAGACGTGGACCGGTTGGTCGAGGAACATGCGAAGAAACTGGACATCTTTCAGAACCTGGCTCACCCGATCCAGCGGTATCGCCTCCTTGGAAAGCTCGAAAAAAACCAGGCGGAGATTCATAAAATCAAGGAGAGGATCCGTCAACACCGGCAGGCGGCGATCGCAGGGTTGGAGGCAAGCAGGGAAGCGGCCGTTTCCCGGTTCTTGAGGGAAATGGGACGGTTTCTCGTGGAGCTGGATGCAATCCGCACCGCCGCAGGCGAGACAAGGGAATTCATCCGGCAGCATTTCGACATTCTCCGCCAGGGGGCGGAAGAGGGGAAGGTCACAACCGAGGCGCGACAGCAGATGATGAAGGAGGCGCTTGCTTTCGACAACGAACGCCTCACGGCCGTCATGCCCTTCGTCCAGTCGCTTGAGAAGAGAAACCGGATCGTCTCCTGGGAGCGGAGGAAACAGGAACTCCTCGCCCTGCGTCCGGCGATCCGCCGGCAGCTGGTGGATGCCTTGGTGTCCAAGGCGCATTTCCTTCGGGAGAAGCAACGAACCGACGGACAGCAGGACTTCTTTGCCGTCCTGGAACGGGCAGCGAGGTTCCTTTCCGGAGATCAGCTTTCCCCGCGCGACCGGAGCGAATGCGCGATCAACATCGGGCATCTCCTGTCCGGGGAAACGGGCCGTTGGGAACCGCACCCGGGAAGAGCCGCGGGAGAAAAAGAGACCGCCATGATCGCCGCGCTTCTTCCCGCCCTTGCGACCGAAGCCCAAACGTGGGATCTCCGGGAGGATGCTCTCTACATGGCGACGGTGCTTCGGAGAATGGCAAGGGATCCCGGCGCGGGAAACGCCGCCAGGGAGTTTCTCGAAAAATATCCATCCTCTCCCCACGCGGGGGAGTTTGCCGTTCGGCTCGGTCATGAGGCGTATCTGTCGGGAAAGACGGCCGCCGCGACCACTCTCTATCGGACGGCGGCAGAAGGGTCAAACCCCGAGGCCGCCGCCGTCGCGCGCTACATGCTGGGATGGGGCCGGTTTCAGAACGGAGACGCGGAAGGAGCAACGCGGGAGCTTTCCTTTCCTCTTTCCGATCCCTCCTTGGGTTGCGGGGATCCCTCGCATTTCGAGCGGGCGGTCCTTTCCCTGGCCGTCCGCGCCTGGAATGAAACCCCCGTGGAACTTCTCCCGTCCTACGGACCCGTGCGGGACGGGGGATGCGGCGCAAGGCTTATGCTCGCCTCTCTGGGAGACGCCGAGGAGAAGCGCGGGGAAACGGCCCGCGCCGCCGTCGTTTACGATGTGCTGGCCCGCCGGTTCCCGAACGACGAAGCGGCGCCGGCATACGAGAAAAAGTCCATTGAGGACCTCCGCCGGGCGGGCAGGGAAGAAGAGGCTCTTTCCCGCGCGCTTTCGCAGTGGGAGAGGTATGGGCCGGGGTCTTCCTGGGCGGGTTCCCAGGCGCAGCCCGCGCGGGAAAAGGCCCGCTCGGAGTTGGCCGGAATACTGAAATCCCTTTCGGAGGAGAAATTCGCCGAGGGAATGCGTACCGGAGAGCGTTCGGCGATGACGGCGGCGGCGGCAGGGATGAAACAATATTTTGCCGTGAAGGGTGGGGAACCCACCGGCGCGGACGCGGAACTGCAACTCAAATGGGGCATCGCCTCCCTTCAGGCCGGCGACAGGGATGCAGGGATCGGTCTTCTCCTGGAACTGATGGGGGAGCAGGGCAGCGACCCGATCGGGGAAAGGGCGGCCATCCTGTACGCCGAAGCGATGATCGCCGGCTACGAGAGAAGGGAGCAAACGGCCGATGATGCCGAGGATTCCGCGATGCTCCTTCTGGGGGATCATCCCTCGGAAAAGGCCGCTGGCCTGGCCTACCGCGCCGCCTCCTCCTTTCTTGGCGCCAGGGAGTATGAACGCGCCGCACGCCTGGCGGGAGAGATCGAAAGCTCCAAGGCTGCCCCGAAGCCGCTTATTTACGATGCGCGCCTGGTCCAGGCGGAAGCCCACCTTTTCATGAACGACCTTGGTTCGACCCGAAGGAAGGCGATCTCGGTTCTGGGAGATGCCAGGATGGATCCTGACTCCCGGATTCGCGACCGCGCCAGGGACCTTTATCTTCTCGCCTCCCTCAGGGAGGTGGAAGCAAAGACGGCCGCCGGAGACTGGAACAGCGCCGCTGCCCTGCTTGAGGAGTTGGGGGGCCGGTTCCCCGAGGCACCGGAAGCCCCCTTGTATTACCTGCGCGCCATGCGATCGTATCGGGTCGGCGAGGATAAGGAGGGGATGCTAAGGGTAGGCCAGCTCCTCCTGCAGAAATTTCCCCGCCGGGGAGAAGCCGTGGAGGTGGCCGGAGCCATCGGGCCCTACCTTGAGGAACGGAAGGAGTACCTGAAGGCGGCCGATCTTTACGCCGATATCGCAGAACGGTTCCCGAAGAGCGACCAGGCTCCCCGGTTCCTGTTCCATTCCGCAAGTCTTTCCAATGAACATGGCAATCCGGAAGTTGCCGGGAAACGGTTCTCCTCCTACCGGACGAAATATCCCGAATCCCGCTGGAGGACCGCCTATGCAACGCTTTCGGTGGGGCTCCTTGCGTGGAAAGGCGGTGAAACCGGGACAGCCATCCGCGAAATGGAGGAGGGGCTTCGCCGTGTGGAAGCGGGCCTGGAAGCGGATGCCCCGGGAGAACTGCGGGAGCTGGCGGGGAAGGCGCAAATCGCCATCGGCGAGTACTGGGCGGATCAGTTCAGAAAATTGAAGCTGGTTGCGCCCATGGAGAAGAACCTTGCCCTCAAGACCCGGCTGTTCCGGAAATCACTGGCTGCGTTCGAAAAGGCGGAAAGGGAAGCCCCCCTCGAGGCGGCCGTCCATGCCTCTCAACGGTCGGGAGATCTGCTGGTTGAATTTGGAAAAGCCGTCCTGGACTCCCAACGGCCGAAGGGGATGAAGGGGGAGGAGCGGGCGATGTACGAGGAGGCGCTTGCGGCCCGTGCACGGACGTACTTTGATCGGGCGGTGGACTGGTATGCGGGGGCGCTCGACCGGATTGAAGAAGAAGGGGGGCCATCCGACCTGGTCTTCCCGGTCCTGCAGAGGATGGAGGAAGCCCAGGAATTGCTGGAGGAAAAACCCGGGGGATCGGACAGGAAATGACGCCGAAACGAAAAAGGCTCCTTCCGGCGATCTGGTTGCTTGCAGGTTTTTTTGCCGCCGCCGCCGGCCTGTGTCCCGGAGACGCCCGGGGAGCGGGAGCCGGGTCCACTCCACTGACCATGGAGGAACTGGAAGTCCGCGGATTCATCGTGAAACCGGACAGGCTCTATCTCCCCGTGCCGAAGCCAATCTTCTCCTTCGCCCCGGTCCGTTTCGACATTTTCACGGAGGATCTGGTCCGGCCGATCGCTCTATGGGAAATGACCGGGCGCGAACCCCTGAACGGAGGACCTGTTGGGAGCGGAAATGCCGCCGAATGAGAAGACCGGGAAGATCCCGGTGAGCGTCCTGCCCGCGTCCCCGAAGACACTGGAAGAAACGGGACTGGCGCTGGGATTCCTTGTGGAACTCGCCTGCAAGACCCTGTACTTCGGCGGGGTCATGTCGCTTGCCGGCATTTCCGAGCAGTTGGCGCTCCCGGTGAGCGTGACGAATGACGCGATGGGGTTCCTGAAGAAGGAACGCCTTGCCGAGGTGAAGAAAGGCGCGGACATCCGCGCGTCCTATACGTACGCCCTTACCCACCAGGGAAGGGAAAGAGCGCGGGAATACCTGCAACTCTCCGCCTACGTGGGGGCCGCGCCGGTCCCGTTGAACCGGTATATCGAGGTGGCGAGGGAGCAAACCGTCCGGAAGATGACGGTGGACCGGGAAACGATGCAACGGGCCTTCGACGGGGTGGTATTGCCGCCGGGGTTTCTCGACCGGCTGGGTCCCGCGGTCAATTCGTGGCGATCCATCTTCCTGTACGGGCCCTCCGGAAACGGCAAGACGTTCATCGCCGAACGCCTGATCAAGGTATTGAGCGGGAGCATTCTTATTCCTCACGCGCTGTGCGTGGACAACCAGGTGATCCGCATCTATGACCCCGTCAATCATATAAAGATGGACAACGGGGTACGGGCGGCTCCGACGGAGGTTCTGCTGGAAAACCGGACGGAGTACGACCACCGGTGGGTGCCCTGCGAGCGCCCCGTGGTCGTCGCCGGGGGGGAACTGACGCTGGCGATGCTGGACCTGAGCTTTGACCAGGTCTCCAAGTTCTACGAGGCGCCGCTCCAGCTCAAGGCCAACGGGGGAATCTTCCTGATCGACGACCTCGGGCGCCAGCTGGTCCGCCCGTTCGACCTTCTCAACCGCTGGATCGTCCCCCTGGAGAAGTCGCGGGATTATCTCACGCTGCAAAACGGGAAAAAGTTCGAGGTTCCCTTCGACCAGATCATCCTGTTCTCGACGAACATCGAGCCGCGCGAACTGGCCGACGAAGCGTTTCTCCGCCGGATCGGCCACAAGATCAAGATCGACTATCTTCGGGAAGACGAATACGTGGCGATCTGCCGCGAGGAATGCAAGCGCCTGGGACTGGAATTCCGGCCGGAGGCGATCCGCTACCTGATGGAGGAAGAACACGTCCGGCGCGGAATCCGGTTGAGCGCCTGCCACCCCGGCGATATCCTGAGCCGGGTGGTCGAGATCTGCCACTACGAGGGAACAGAACCTCTGCTGGACAAGGAACGGATCTCGCGGGCCTGCAAGGATTACTTTACGGAGCTGTGACGATTGCGATGAACGGGGTTCTGGGCGTCTATGCGTTCGAGCGGGGACAGTCCCGGTTTATCCGGCGGATGATGCTTTTGTCGCTTCTGTTCCATGTGGGGATGATCCTGCTGGGTTCGACCGTCTCTTCCCTGTTCCCGCCGCGGGTGGTTCCCCCCGTGGTTACCGTGGAGCTGACGGATGCCCCGGTGTCGACGCTCCCGGAAGAGGAGCCTGCCCCGTCTCCTCCCGTTCTTCGCTCGCCGGCCGGGGCTCCTCTCGCCGATGCTCCCGTGCCCCCGCAAAAAACGGATAGGCCCCAGCCGTCGCAGCGCTGGCTCGAAAAGCTGGATGCCGGCCTTTCGAGAGTGCCGGATGCCCCGGTCGCCAGGAAAACGGGAAAAGCGGGCGGCCTGCCGGTTCGCCATTGGGAGAATGAGGCGGCCCCCA
>Ga0334722_10001997_pt1 | contig 23839 bp, 16 predicted proteins | sample C3_bottom_MG_FD_207210 | JGI IMG/M metagenome (GOLD analysis project Ga0334722, IMG submission 207210) | Sediment microbial communities from Yellowstone Lake, YNP, Wyoming, USA - C3_bottom | ecosystem: Environmental > Aquatic > Freshwater > Lake > Sediment | place: USA: Wyoming | collected... | reverse complement strand
TTCAACCCTGGCGGGAGCCCTGGCAGCCGTGAAACTGCATATTCCCGTCGCCCATGTAGAAGCCGGCTTGCGTTCGGGCAACCGCCGGATGCCTGAAGAGATCAATCGCGTCTTAACCGACCATGCGGCCGATCTGCTTTTTGCGCCCACCGCAACAGCGGCGCACCAACTTGGGCGCGAAGGAATTCCGGCCGACCGCATCCATCAGGTCGGCGACGTTATGTATGACGCGGCCCTTTTCTATGAAGCTAAGGCGGAGTCCGCTAGCGACATTCTGCGCCGTCTCGATTTGCTGCCCAAAGCTTATGTTTTGGCCACGGTTCACAGGGCTGAAAATACCGATGACCCGATCGTTTTAGAAGCGATTTTCACCGGCTTGTCAGACCTGGCGGCCGGGGAGCGAATTCCTATCGTCTTGCCGCTGCACCCGCGGACGAAAGCTTGTCTGGCGCGCGCTTCATTGACTGCCGCTAAGCTTTCGCCATGGCTACGGCTGATTGAGCCGGTTGGCTATCTTGACATGGTGATGTTGACGAAAAACGCCAGGATGATCGCCACCGATTCCGGCGGGGTCCAAAAAGAGGCTTTTTTTTATCAAGTGCCTTGCGTTACCTTACGGCACGAAACCGAGTGGGTGGAGCTGATTGAACTTGGCTGGAACACCCTGGCTCCGCCTCGCTCCGCGGCTGAAGTAACAACTTCGCTATTAGCGGCGTTGACGGCCAAAGACGGCCGGCCCGCAAATGTCTACGGCGACGGCAGAAGTGGCGAAAAAATCGCCCGGCTAATCTCTCAACACCATTTTGAGCGGCCTTAGCGGCCTTTTGCCCGGCTCTCCAGTCCCGGGCGGCGCCGCTTCTTGGTCAACGTTTTTGTCCAGAAACTGACGGAACCATATCTCCGTAGTCAGCCACCGCCAAATATCCCAACTTAGGTCAGCCTTGCCTTCAGCGTGCGCTTTTAGACTTGACTCCATATTTCGAACGTTAAATATACGCCGCCCTTCCGCCTCCGGACCGAGCAATATCTCTTTGGCTTGCCGGCAGCCGTCTTCGCGCAGCCATCTAGCCATCGGTGTCGGATAACCTTTCTTATCGACGCGGTCGGCTATCGGTGGCGGAAGGATGCCGGCCATTGCGCGCCTCATGAGATGCTTGGTTGTGGCTTCATGGATTTTTTCAGTAAACGGCAGTCCCAAACAGAACTCGACTAAGCGATAGTCAAGAAAAGGCGTCCGCGCTTCGATTGAAAAAGCCATGCTGTTTCGATCTTCATAATGTAAGAGCGCCGGAATGCTCTCCCTCGTGAGGTCATTATAGAGCGTTGTATCGAATAAAGTATCCAACCTTCGTCCGGGCTCTCGCTTCAACTCGCTTTCCTGTGCAAAAGCGGAAAAGTCGGAGTGTAGCCCGCCGAACCTGGATTCGGCTGCCCTGTTCAGGAATAGCGAGCGCCTTGCCATCGGACCCAGACGCGAAGAGATCGATCGCTGTAACAACCGCTTTAAGCCGAGGTTCAGCAACGCCCTTGATGGGGAGCGGCCGGTCAATTCGGAAATCCGCCGCCAACTTTTGATTAGCAGCTTGAGGTGCTCGCTTTTCCCGGTCTTCATCCAAGTCGACATCAAAGTAATCAGGTAGGGATCGAAATAGCGCCAATACCCGCCGAGTAATTCATCCCCGCCCTGGCCGTCCAAGAGTACTTTGACTTTGCCGCGAGCTTCTTGCATCACATGCCACTGTGAGTAGATCCCGGGCGCGGTAGTCGGCGTGTCTTGAAACCACACGATCTTCGGCAACAACTCGAACAGATGATCGGGCTTAGGATATACAGGAAACGATTCTGCGCTAAACTGCTTGTTCATAATCCCGATGAACCGGCTCTCGTCGCAATCGGGATCATCGTAGATCGCTGAAAAAGTGCTGACCGGTCGATCTATCTGTCTGCTGGCCAAGGCCACAATTGACGATGAATCCAAGCCACCGCTTAAGCACGTACCTACCGGTACGTCGCTTCGCAAGCGTAACCTGACCGCATCCGTGAACAGATCCAAGAACGTCTCTTCAGGGTTGGCGTAATCGTAAGCCGCCAAAGCGTCATCCGCCTGAAAGTCCCAGTAGCGCTCCGGCCCCGATATGCCTGCCTCTGTAATCACTAAGTAATGCGCCGGCATCAAGCTCTTAATATCCAAGAAAAATGTTTCCGGGCCGTCATCGAGTATCCCGGTAGTCAAGAAACGATAGAGCGTCGCCGGACCCAGCCGGGCCGCCTTAGGGGCCATGGCCAAAACGGCCTTTATTTCCGAAGCAAAATAAAAACTCCGATCGATGTGAGCGAAATAGACGGGTTTTACGCCAAAGCGATCACGGGCAAGAAGCAGTTTCTTGGTCTTGCCGTCCCACAAAGCAAAACCCCACATGCCGTTAAACCGCCGCAGACAGCCAACGCCCCATTCCTCGTAAGCATGGATAACCACCTCGCTGTCGGTTCTTGATCTAAAGACGTGTCCGGCAGCTTTTAGCTGGGCAGTAAGTTCCGAATAATTATAGATCTCGCCGTTAAAAGTCAACCAGAGGGTCTTGTCTTCATTTGCCATTGGTTGGTGTCCGGCATCCGATAAGTCGATAATGCTCAACCGCCTATGTCCAAGCCCCATCGGGCCGTCCACAAAATAGCCTTCATCGTCCGGACCGCGGTGCCTCAAAACATCGCACGCCTTTTTGATCAGACTGCCGTCGACCGCTTTGTTATCAAAATTAAGAATTCCGGCGATGCCGCACATATCAACCTTTAAAAAGTTAGACTAATTAAGTGAGCGCCAAGCAGCCCAGCCTTGAGCTTAGCAGCTCCCAGTGCTACTATAACTTAAAGCACAGCTATGGCACACCATGTTAACCCAAGCACCTCATTCAATGGTCGGTTTTTATAAGGGGACGATAGGAATATCAAGCATTGGAATGGGATTGAGTCGGATTAACGAAGGCCTGCCCGTGGTCTCGATTGTTGTGCCCCTCCGAAACGAAGAATTGTTTATCAGCCTCTGTCTTCAAGCTCTCGTCGCGCAAGATTATCCGGCCGACAAACTTGAGATCATTGTGGTCGACGGCGCCAGCGAGGACAAATCCGCTGCTATAGTCGAGGAATTCGCGGCCAGGCATTCAAACATTATGTTGCTTTTAAACGGGCGCAAGATAACGCCTGTAGCCAGAAACATCGGCATCGGCAACGCCGGCGGCGAATATATCGCCATTATCGACTCCCACAGCCGGATCGATCCCGGCTATATCAGGGAGACGACGGCGATTATGCGAAATCACCCCGAGATCGATTGCGTCGGGGGCGCGATGAAAACCATCGGTTTGGGTTTTTGGGGCCAAGCCGCCGCCGCCGCGCTCGCTTCGCCTTTTGGCGTCGGCGACTCCAAATTCAGGACTAGCGACAGAGAGGCGCTCGTCGATACGGTCGCTTTTCCGGTTTATCGAAGATCGGTCTTTGACAAAATCGGCACTTTTGACGAACGGTTGGCGCGCAATCAAGATAACGATTTTAATTTTAGATTGCGTCGCGACGACGGCAAGATTCTATTAACCCCCAAGGTCAATTCCTACTATTACGCTCCCCCTACTCTATATAAATTCTGCCGCCAAGCCTGGCGGAACGGCTTTTGGAACTTGCGATTGACGCGCCTCGTCGGACAGGGCTTGTCGCTGCGGCATTTTGTCCCGCTTGCTTTTGTCATTGCTCTCTTGGTCTCTTTAGGCGGCTGGATCTTTGCGGGAGAAGGCCGTCCGTTTGTGGCGCTGGCGATCGTCTACGGTGCGGCGGCCGTACTGGCGTCCCTGGCCGGTGGAGAAAAAAACGGGTGGCGATATGTTCCGGTTTTGCCTATCCTTTTCTTATTATTGCATTTGAGCTATGGCCTGGGTTCAGCCGCCGGTCTGGTTGAGATCTTCGCGGGGTCCGGCGCCCGGCGGCCGGAGGCGGCGGGGACGGGCTCAATAAAGAAGCCGGCGACGCAGAAAGAAAAGGTCCAGTGAAGATAGTCTTTATTCAACCCCGAACATTTCATACGTGGGAAGCGCTGAATATCGGCTATATAGCCGCTTATCTGCGCACGCAAGGCTTTAACGACCTTGAGTTCTATAGCGGTTTTTTTGATGACGATGAAAGAATAGTCGCGGCCGCTCGCCGGGCGGACGTCGTCGCTTTTTCATGCACCTCTCCGCAGATGAAACATGGCCTTGAACTGGCCGCCAAGATCAAGACCGCTAAGAATAAGACAGTTTTCGGCGGAGTACATCCCTCGGCACTTCCGGACGAAGTCCTCGAAACCGGCCTGGTCGATACCGTTGTCGTCGGTGAGGGCGAAGAGGCTTTTCTCGATTTTCTGCAAGGCGATCAACGCCCTATTTTGCGGAAACGCTATATCCGCGATCTCGACAACCTCCCCTTCCCCGACCGCCTTTTGATCAAGCAAGAGCGGAACATCGCCGAAGCTTTTCGAGACAACGGGTTCCGAATCGCCAGTATTCTCGCCAGCCGGGGCTGCCCGTACCGCTGCACTTTTTGCGCCAGCCGGTCGGTATGGTCGAGAAAGGTCCGTTTTCGAAGCGCGAGCAACATATATGAGGAGTTCTCAAACTTGGTAGCTGATTTTAAGATAGATTTCATTAAGTTCAGCGACGATACTTTCGCGCTCAAAGAAAGTCTGCTAACACAATTTTGCGAGGCCAAAATAGCTGCCGGCGACAAGACGCGGTGGGGATGCAACGTCCGGGTCGATACGGTCAAACGAGCTACGCTCGAGTTGATGCGCGCGGCAAACTGCATGGAAGTCTGGTTCGGCGTAGAGAGCGGTTCCCCGAAAATACTGGCGGAGATGAACAAAGGGACCACCGTCGAACAAGTGATAGATACGTTTGCCGTCACCAAGGAACTTGGTTTTTACCGGCGCGCATATGTTCTCCTCGGCATGCCCCATGAAAGCCGCGAAGATATCCGTCTGACGGAGCAGCTTATCGATAAAATAACACCGGACGCCGTCGGCTTTACTATTCTGGCCCCGTATCCGGGCACCACTTATCACGACCCGGACGCTCACGCGGGCGTCGACTGGTCCGTGGTCGACGAATATGAGAACAAAATAACCCGGACCGATCATCTCACCAACGACGAACTCCGACGGGAACAAGCGAGATTGGTCAAGAAATACCTGAAGACCGCGGTCTTCAGGCAAAAAACCCAAGAATTGGTCATTTGATGGCCGCGGGCATCAAGAGAGCATTCGACCTCAGCATGTCGATAGCCGGCTTGTTAGTCTTAAGTCCCATCCTGCTCTTAATATCACTGGTTGTATTGGTGATGGACGGACGGCCTGTTTTCTTTGCGCAAACAAGGGTCGGCCGGCGGGGTCGGCCGTTTTCCCTCTATAAGTTCAGAACCATGAGCCTCGACCACGGCGGACTCCTGGTAACCTCCGGGACCGACCGGCGAGTGACAGCCATCGGCCGGCGGCTCCGGCGCTATAAATTGGACGAGCTGCCGCAGCTTGTAAATGTACTTAAAGGCGAGATGAGTTTTGTCGGCCCGCGCCCGGAAGTGCCCCGGTTTGTCGATAAATTCAAAGACGAATACGAGATCATCCTAACACTGAAGCCCGGGGTGACCGACCGCGCGTCGATATTATTCAAAGATGAATCATCCCTGCTCAAAGGGGGAGAAGCGGACAGCGAGCAAGAGTATATCGAGAAAATCCTGCCGATTAAGATCAGGCATAACCTGGATTATGTTAATAACCACGGATTCTTTACCGACCTCGGGCTGATAGCCAGGACTTTGGCGGCTATGGTCCGCCCATCCTAGAGGCTCCTAGCCGGCGTTTAATCGGCTGTCGTCGACGTCAGACGAGAGCAGCGATTCTATCCCGGCGAAGACGACCCGCATCTGACCTTGCTTAATTAATCCCTCGAGCTCGTGAAGTTGTTTAACGGATACTTGCGCGCAGCTATCCTTCAGCTTAAATATCTTCGGATGCGGGCTTGCCAGCAGCGTTTCGGTCGAGGCGACCAACTCTTCTTCGATCTTTTCGCCCGGGCGGATCCCTATGTATTCTATCGGCACAGTTTCAGGCGTCAGGCCGGACAATTTTATCAGCTTCTCCGCCAACTCCACTATCGGGACCTGGTCCCCCATGTCCAGCAAGAAGAGGTCCCCGGAAACGCCAAAAGCAGCTGCCTGCATTACGAGCTGGACCGATTCCGTGATGGTCATCAAATATCTTTTCATATCCGGATGAGTGATAGTGACCGGACCGCCGGCTGCAATTTGCCTTTGAAAGGTCGGCACGACACTTCCCTTGCTGGCTAAAACATTGCCGAACCGCACCACAATAAAGCTGGTTTCTTTCCCGGCCAGGCTCAAGACAACTTTCTCCGCCAGCGCTTTGGATATCCCCATCGTGTTCACGGGATTTACCGCTTTGTCGGTTGAAATCATGACAAATTTACCTACACGATGGCGGACCGCGGCTTCGCCGAGGATAAGTGTGCCGATAAAATTATTCTCCAGCGCCGCTTTGGGGTTCATCTCCATCATCGGTACGTGCTTGTAAGCGGCGGCGTGAAAAATTACTTGCGGGTGATACGCCTGGAGGACTTCGTCCATCCTGACTTCATCCTTGACGTCGCCTATCACGGCCATCACCTTGCACAGTTTCTTTTCGAGCAGCTCCTGTTCGATCTCGAACAAACTGTTTTCCGCGATATCGAGGATCACCAGCAACCCGGGCTTGAAATAGCTGATCTGGCGGCAAAGTTCCGAGCCGATAGAGCCGCCGGCTCCCGTCACTAAGACCACCGAGCCGCCCAAAAACTCGCTTATCTCTTCGATGTTGACGGTGACCGGGTCCCGTCCCAGGATGTCCTCGATTTGAACATCCCGGATCTGGCCGATATTTACGCGCCCGTCGATTATCTCATAGATCCCGGGCAGGGTCCGGCAACGCACGCCGGTCTGCTTGCAGACGTTGACAACCTCTTCTTTGACTTGACGCGTGACCGAAGGCATGGCAATGATGACCTCGTCCGTCTTACTGTCTTCGATGATGCTTTTGAGGTTTTGACGGGTCCCCAGAACCTTGATCCCGTGAACCGCCATACCTTTTTTGCTTGAATCGTCGTCGATAAACCCTACAGGCAGAAATGCTAAGGCAACATTTTTCAACATTTCTTTTGCGAGCATCTCGCCGGCGTCACCGGCGCCGACTATCAATACCCGCCGCGCCCCCGCGGACGCCCGGCCATAAAGCCGTATCTCCGAGAGCGTGCGACCCGAAAAACGTATGCCGCCAACGGCTATCAAGGTCAGCAGCCCGTCGACGATAAAGACTGTTCTGGGTATAGGCAAAGTGCCAAGAGCATAAGAAAGAAAGAGGACCATGAAGGAGCTGGCGACCACCGCCTTGATGATGACTTGAAGCTCCTGGATGCTCGCATACCGCCAGAGGCGGCGATACATGCCGAAAGCATAGAATATGACCAGTTTGACAAGGACAAACGGGATAAAATAGCTTTCAAGAAACCCGAGATACAGAGGCTCTATCGGCCAGCCGACACGCAACCAAAACGCCACAATAATCGACAGACTTATAGCGACAACGTCAAAAAAGACGATAGACCACCGTTTCGCGCCGATACCATAACTCATTCCCGAATATCTTTCATGAAACGTGATCCTTTGTATTGAGAGATAATTTATCTTAGCAAAAAAACCAGACTACTTGCTAGAAGCGCCAATAGCGGCGCTTTGTCTATGTATCAGTTTGACCGCCCGGCAGATGCGTTCGACGTCGGCTTCCTTCATATGTGAAAATATCGGCAGGCTCAGGATGTTGGCGCTTACTTTATCGGTTACCTCTAAGTCGCCGGCTACAGAGACCAGACCTGAATAGGCAGTCTGACGATGGGCCGGCGGCCAATAGTACTTTCGTGTCGGGATGCCCTCGGCGGCCAGCGCCGACGCCAGGTCGTCGCGGTCCAGGCCGAACGCTTGCGGATCGACCAGAACTGAAATGTCTTTATAGGCGCATAGGGATTCCGTATCTATCCGCTGCCACGTCAGCCCCGGCAGGTCGATCAGATTCGATCTGTATGCCCCGGCAATGTCGTTCCGGCGCCGAACATTCTCGTCAAGCATCTCCAGACTTGCGATGCCCAGGACCGCGTTCATTTCCGGCATCCGCGCGTTCAGACCGACAAAACGGCAATCATAATCACCGGGATTGCCGTAGTCGCGTGCGATCCTCAACCGGTCGGCCAGCTCTTCCGAGTCGACCCCTATCAGCCCGCCTTCACCGGCCGTCGCCACCTTGGTCGGGCTTAAACTAAAAACTTCGGCAACGCCAAAGGAGCCTGTAGGTCTGCCTTTATAAGCACCCCCGATCCCGTGAGCCGAATCGGTGATCAACTTCAGTCCATAACGTCCGGCGATCTCCGTTAAGGCGTCTTTATCGCCTGGATTACCAAAGACATCAACGGCCAGGATAGCGGTAACCTTCGGATTGATCGCCGCTTCAACCGCCCGCGGATCGATATTCCAGGAGTCGGCATCGATATCGACGAAGAGCGGCTCCAACCTGTTCCAGAGCAAGGAATGGCTGGTGGCAAAGAACGTAAAGGACGGGAGAATGACTTGCCCGGTCAATCCCAGCGTTTTCTCGGCCAGGATCAACCCGGACGTACAGCATGAGACCGCCACCGCCGGCCGGCCGAAACGCTCAGCCGCTTCAGCTTCAAACCGAGCGACGTTCGCACCGTTGGTAAGTTGTCCGCAAGCAATGATTTCGGCGAATTCCGCGCTTAAGGTTTCGTATGGCGGCAGTGTCGGTTGGTTAAAGGCAATAGGCTCGTCGAATATCGGCTTACCGCCTAAGATGGCCGGCTTATGGCTGTCATGATCCAAGATATAAGTATTGTAGCAAGACACCGGGAACAAGAACAAGCGGAACCACTAATAGCGGAACTACTAATACGCGTGCTTGTATCGATAAGCGTCCGCCGGCCGGGAATGACAGGCAGCCACGCAGGCGCCGCCGGTCGTATCGTGGGAAAAACCGACAGTGCCGGAAGCTTCAGACGGCTGGACGATTTTAATAAGGTGCTCGGAAAAACTGCTGCCGTGAGTTTCGTGGCATCTAAAGCAACTCACTTTATTCTTAGCGATATGGTCGGCATGCCCGCCCCGACCCTCAAACCGGCTGCCGCTGGCATCGTCCTTATACGTTTTTTGATTATGGCACAGGTAGCAGAGGTCATCCTGCCGCCCCGCCGCCGCCGACGGACCGAACTCGCCGGCCAACATCGGCTTGAACTTGGAGCCGTGCGGCCCGCGCGCCACCCCCGTCTCCGCCGGGTAAGTATGACAGTCGGAACAATACATCGTCGCCTTCTGGTCCCAGCTGTTCGCAAAAGCCGCTGGTTTGATCCCGCGGTTCTTGCCTCTCGCCTCCACCGGATGGTATGAGAGGTTGGCCGGATTAAACTCGAGAGCGTAATCGATCATTCCAGCCGGCGGTTCCTTTACATAAGAAGAATGGCACTTAAGGCATATCTGATATTCGCGTCCCGATGCGTAGACTTCGGTATAAGCAGGCGGTATTCCGGCTCCGCCGGGCAGCGGCTCAACCCCGGGCACACCTTTTAAAACGCCCGAGACCTTGTTTGAAAAGGGTTGACGCCGCTGTAGCTGCGATTCGTGGACGTTGTGACAATCATTGCAATTTATGTGCCTGTTTGAGACGCCAAGCTGCGATGCCGTCTCAACATCACTGTGGACGCTAAAGGTGTTTGAGCTGTGGGTTGAAGGCGCCCGCGACAACGTCAGCAGGTCGGCGGCGCCGCGCGGACCGCCCGGCCGGTGACATTCGTAGCAAACAGCTTCCGATGCGGTAAATTCAGAAAAATATATGTACTTCCGGCCTTTGGCGCGAAAAGCGACTAATCTCGCGTTCGGGGACTTGTGCGGCTCGTGGCAGGTTAAGCAACCGGCTACTTTTTGATGGGCCGACCGCTTCCAACCGGTCTTCGACCACCCGGGGAACAACCGGCCGCTCTCCATAGTCGAAAAAATAACGTCCCTGGCCACAAACCGCTCCAAGCTCTCAACCGCTGCCGGCCAGCCCGTCTCGCGATGACAGGCCAGGCAGAAATCGCTTTTAGAGCCCGACCACGACCGCCTCACATTCAACGGATCCACCAAATACCCGCTTTTGCGGTCCCCCGGCCGATGGAGACTGTGACAGCTGGAACAGGTCATTGAGTCCAGACCGGACCGGCCTGTGTGACCATTATCACTGCTCACTATGGGCGAATCCCCTTTAGTGTGGCAACCGCCGCAGCGCTCCGCCGGCGATCCGCCCGCCCGGTCGAGTTCTCCCCGAGTCAGCGCGTGACATGACCGGCAGAGCGAACTGCCGCTGTCATATCCGGTAATAATGATTAAGCTGCCGGTACCATCATGGCAGAGCCGACAGTCGATCAACTCAAGTTCGTTTTGGACCCGTTTTTCGATATGACAGGACCGGCAATTAGTGACGCCGGCAACCCGGGGACGATGATCGACCATCGGTCGCGGCGCGATGGTCGGGTCCGCTCCCCCGAGCGGGCCGGGCAAGTCGGCGCCGTTCACCCCCACGACCCAGTAATAATAGTTGCGTCCCGGCTCAGCGGTGTTATCCAAGAACCTGTTGATGGCAGCCGGCAGATTGACGGCCGCGGTCGTTGTCGAAGTCTCGAAAGTCATCGTCGTTTCCGTGCGCCAGAGGCGGTAAGACCTGATACCGCTATCCGGATCGTCGACCTTAGACCAAGTGATAAACGGCTTCCCTTCCCGCGACGACACTTTTACAGCGGGAGCTGCCGGCGGCGGAGTTGCGTCCGCGCGATCGACAACCAGATATCGACCGCTGGACGAGACCGGCCCGGCCGCAATGACCCGCGCCAACGGATCTCGTGAATAGGTAACATCCGACAGCGGTTGCCAGCCGCCTTCTTCCTCTTTCATTATTATGGCGCCGAGCGGGTCTCCCGGCAAAACCAGCGATAAGTTTTTGAGTTTGACCGTCGGACTTGAATCGAGCTCAAAGGCGCGCATGGGGCTGGCCGGCGCGCCCAACGCCTCGCCGGTCTTGATATGCAGCGTTATCGGCCTCTCGAGAACCGGCAACCTTAGCCTCAAAACATCATTTGAAGGAGTCACAGTGGCCGCCTGATCGGGCTCGATCTTGAAAACCGTATCTATATCGTCATTGGCATTGACCGGCGACCCTTCGCCTTCGCTGCCCCCGGCATCGACCGCTTTGACCATGTAAAACCTCCGACCCGGCCTGTCGTAGTCTCTGTCGTAATATGTCAGCTCCGATACCGGCAGCCGATTGACCAATTCAAAGGGTCCTTCAACGGCGGGGGCGCGGTAGATGTTGTAACCGCCTTTGATGGGCGGATCAAAGTCGCCGCCCTTATCGACACCCGATGGGGGCAGCCAAGACACTTTATCCCCTCGCTCTGTCGAGACAACGGCCAGGTCGCGAGGACTGGACGGCGGGTGCGTCGACAACGCGACAGTCGTGAACGTCCAGCCGTAACCATGGCCGATAGCGTTGCCGAGCCGATCTTTTATCCGCCCGCTTAATATCGCTCTATAGCCCTTTCCATACCGCAAAAACTCCAGGGGTGTTAGCGTCGCGGTCTTTGACGCCCGATCGAATGTGACCTTGGCCGGGACTGGAATGCTGTCCGGCCCAAGCAGTGTAAACGTATCCGTAGTTATCCACGTTTCATCCAAGCTTATCTCATCGAAGTTGGCCGTGATCATCACTGAAACATTAACGTCACCCGCTTGATCGTGCGGATATGTCGATGAGACCTTCGGACCGGTCTTATCCAGAATAATCGTCCCTCTGCTCCCAGCCGCCCCGATCCGCGAACGATTCCCGAATTCGTCCCGCCACTGCCCGAATATCTCTTTTTGGCCTTCCTTCTTCGGTAAGGCGAAACTGGTTTCAACACTGAACGGTTGCCACTTCCGGGATTCTAATCCAGCCCGGTCGGCGGCAAATCGCATCTCTGCCGCCCCCGTGACAAAGCTGGATATGGCGATCGTATCCGACGCGGTAACCGCCTGGTCTTTCTGTAAGATCAAGCGCTCGATCCGGGGGGGCTGGTTATCAACCCTTAGGGAACCGCCGGCCGGCGTTGGATCTTCCGCCAAGAACCGGTCCTTGGCCGCCGCCGTCACCACAAAACGGGCTCCGTCACTGCCGGGCAGAGGCCAGCGCCACTCCCAGCCGGTCCAGCGGCGTCCTCTGCGGGCGAGTCGGGCTTCGTTCGCGAACGGTTCCGTCGTCCAGGTATCTGCCGGCGAGTCCCAGTAAAGACCGGCTTCATCGCGGACGAATACCCCGACGGCGCTCACCCCGTCAGGGTCGCCGGCGCTACCCGTGAGCATTAAGCCGGCCTTCCCGGACACAAGCTCAGGTAAGTTGTCTAATTTTGTCTCCGGCGGACTGGGCTCGACGGCTCGAAAGCTCCACGATATCTCGTCGTCGAATGCGTTTCCCGCCATGTCCTTGATACCCGGCTTCAGATGCGCCGTGTATATTTGGCCCTTAACCATAGGCTCAGCCGGCGTCAGCACAGCGGTTTTGTTCCTGCGGTCGTAAGCGACCGTCGCGGTCGTCCAGTGACTGCCCTGCGTGAGATAGAAGGTCGCATCCGGCCCAAAATCGCTCTTTACAGTGGTTGCATCGATGCCGCTGCCATCGATAAACCCGGCGCTGATCTTGGCTCCGACGCTCACCGATTTTGCCTCGGCGGCCGGCGCGAACCGGTTAACGACAGGCGGGGCCGTATCCAGGCCTACCGATCCGCCGCTTATGGGCACGATAGTCCGGTTCCCGGCGCGATCCGAAAACGCCGCATAGACCATTTTTGGTCCGTCTCCCTGAGAAAACCGGAATTTAATCTTGTCGCGATAGTGGAGCTTCTTAGCGGTATTTAACCCTAGCCGGGATTCGGCTAGCCGCATGTCGGCCGCGCCGGAAACTTCCAGGCTCAGCGTCGCTTCGCGGCTGCCGGACCAACGCGCTCCTTCGATATCGAACTTGCCTACGACCGGCTTGATGTTATCGATAAAGACTCGCGCGCCCGCCGGCTTCGGGTCCGGCCGACCGTCACGGCTTAAAGCTCTGGCCAGCAACAACAGGCTGTCTCCGTCACCGGAGGGCGCGGGAATACTCTCATCCCAAACAAAAGTCGTCGGCCCCGACGGCATCAACGAGTTCTTTTGCCAGACGGGCTCGGCCCTCCAGTCAAGAGCGTCCGCGTCCCAGAACCAACCGTCGGATCGGCGTATCGCCAGCTCGATTCCGCTTAAATCGCCGGCAGCCAGGCCAAAAACCCCGATACTGCCTACCCGGCGATCATAGTTGGCCGAGACGATGGTCGTCTCCGGGACGGCCGGAGTTGCCGCTTGAGTCGCGCCGGCGCCGGCCGCTGGAGCGATGCCGAGCAGGAAGAATGTCACAATGATCAACAACAGCCGGAGTCTCATTTTATTGCGTAACAGGGGTGTATTCACGCGCCTTATTGACCGCCGACGCCGGCAATCTGAGCCTGGAGGTAGATGTTGCCCGGCTCGATCTCCAATCCCCGGCGATATGCCTCCTTAGCTTTTTCGATATCGCCCTTTAGACGCAGGACGTCCCCGAGTTCAGCGTAGATAACGGCGGCGTAGAGGTCTTGGGCGGGCAAGCGGTCGAGCGCCTCCCGCCACTGCGCCTCCGCTTCGTCATAATGCTTCTGCTTTGCCAGCGATTTTGCCAGTTCGATCCGGTAGAGCAGAGATTTCGGCTTTAGCTCGACAGCTTGTCTCAGAAAGACGACCGCTTCGTCCTTTTTTCCGAGCTGATCGGCGAGCAGGCCCAATCGATAGCATCGACTCGCCTCGGGAGCGGCGCGTCGATTGACTATGCTAAGTTCAGCGAATGCCCGCCGGCCGTCGCCTATCTGCCAATAGATTTGGGCCAATAGCTCCCGGATGCGCCTGTCTTTGGGGGCCGCTCTCAGATAGCGGCTGAAAAACTTGGCGGCGGAGTCGTATTTCTTAGCCCGATATAAAGCTTGACCCTCAAGCTTGAGCCGGCGGGTCGCCGCTCCGGTCTTCGTCCCGGCAGGAATAAGGAACCAAAAGTAGCCGGCCGCAAGCAGGACGATCAAGCCCCCGGCCATAAAAGCAAGAATGGCCCCACCCGGCCACAATTTAGGTCTTCTTTCGCTCGTCTCGTTGACGACTGCTTCCGATCCGGCGGCGGCCGACCCTCGCGCCATTTTCACACCTCAAATTTAAAGTGCCGTTATTATACAGGAGAAAAGGCAGGTTTTGAAAGAGCATCGAAGCGCGCCGCTCGCTAAGATCATTGGCTGCCGGGGATCTGGTAATGCCAGGACCCGCGCTCTGAGTAGATGTAGGAAGGGTCATCGGCTTGATGACAACTCAGACATAAAGCGTCTCTGTCCTTCCTTTTCAATCTGGTTATGCCGGTACCCATGGGGTTGTGACAGCTGGTGCAGCGGAGATAACCGCCTCGCCACGGGTCCTGCCAATTCAGACCGATAGGATGAGCAAAATAGCGTCGCGGCCCGTGGCACGAAAGACAGAGGGAAATGACTTCTTTTTGAATCAATCCTGTATAGTCGGAGCCGTGCGGCTCGTGGCAATTCAAGCAACTGCCTATCCCGCCCTCGGGTTGGTAGGCTGAGGCGTTGTTCGTGACCGTATTATGGCCGATCGATTGATAATTAGCCTGGTAGCTTTCATGGCAAGAGAAACAGAGCTCATTCTTTGCCAACGGCGCTACCAAGAGCTTGGGATTTTCGGAAGCATGCGCCTTGTGGCAACCCAAACACAGGCCTTGCCGGAAAGGCGGCATCTGGACCGGCTTTTTTCTAAGTGCCGCGATGCCTTCATGGCAGCCAAGGCAAAGTTCCGGCAGCGGCTTCTTAAGAAGCTTGATATTCCCGGAACCGTGCGGATTATGGCAACTCGGACAATTCCCAAGTTCGAACGGTTCCATTTTTACCGGGAGCTTCAGCAACCGAGCAATCGCCGGATGGCACCCGAGACACAAGGTCTTGGGACGACGCCGCAGAAGCGGCTTGACGTTCGAGGCGTGCCCCCGATGGCAAGCAGTGCAATCGCCGGCTTTGAACGGCGGATGCTTGGTGGCGCTGGAAAAATATTTAGCGATCTGCGGGTGGCATGAGAGACATAAAGGTTTGACCGGGGATTTCAGCAAAAATGGCTGATTCGAAGCGTGAGCTTGATGACAGCTTATGCATTGTTTTTTGGCAAAAGGCGGCATCGAATAGCGCTTCTTCTTCGCTACCTTCATTAAGCCTGAATGACAAGTGTCGGCGCAAAGCTCCGATAACGGTTTCTTAAACTCGGATTTTCGGGACGGGCGCGGCGCTTCCAGGGATGTGCGCGACTCGCCGTGAGGGATCTGTCCTGACTTGGTTACTTCGTTAAGGGTCTTGCCCTGAAGCCTTTCAATCAGCGTTATCGATTTGATCAGTTCAAGACCATGGGGTGTATGGCAAGCCAAGCACTGTTTTACGACGAACGGCGTGTGAACCGTCCGGTACTCCATGGCTTCCCGGAGCTCCGCGTGACAGGTAAGGCAATCGCGGCTCTGAATGACCTCTAAAACGCCCGGAGCGTTCTTGAGCGCTTGATAACCAAGAGCTACTCCGGCAGCCAGGATCGCGGCTAACGCGAATATCCAAAACGGTGGAACGCCCCGCCGGCGCCCTCCGGTGGTCTCGTCTTCGTCAGGCAGCGCCTCGCTATCTTGGCCTTCTTCTTCGTCAAACTCCGCCAAACCTGCAGCCCCCGGCCCTTTAAATCATTACCGTCTAAACATAATATTATACCTTCATAGCGTATGCTTGACCAGCTATTCAGTGCGCGGAATAGTGGGGTGGAGCGCCGCGGACGCGCCTTTTAGCCGCGTTTTAGGAGCAGCAGTCTGAAGTTATGCCATGCTCTAGGCTGGCCAAATGAAACCCGATTATCTGCAGCTCCGTTGAGAGGTCCACATTGCGAACGCAGACACCGGCGCCAACGTTGAGTTTCACCGGAGCAAAGTTCAAAATCGATCGGACTCGAGCTCGAACCAGGCTATCCGCTGTGGCCTGGGCGGCGGCAGCCGGTGTCGCGATGATACCGATTTCGATCGAACCCGACAGATTCTGCCGTTCCAGTTCGTCAATATGCCTGACTTTGAGCCCGGCTACCTGCTGCCCGATTGCCGCGGGGTCGACATCGTAAATACCCGCGACTGAAAAACCCCTGTTGATAAAGCCTTTGTAGCTGCATAGAGCCCGGCCAAGATGACCGGCCCCGACTATCGCCACTTGCCTGACCTTCGCCGCTCCCAGCCACTTGCCAATCTGGCGTATTAACTCATCGACATCGTACCCTACGCCCCTGGTTCCGAATTCACCTAAGTAGGATAGATCTTTTCGCAACTGCGCCGGGTTGTGGCCGGTCAACTGGGCCAGCTTAAAAGAAGAAACGGAGTCTATCCGCCGGTCTTGCATCGACTGCAAGCACCGCAGATACAGAGGCAACCTGGCAACGGTTGTTGGCGGTATCTTATCGCGTTTCACTTTTTCCTCTTTCATTCCTTGCCGTCTCCGCTTACTCGGATACACCCTTCAGTTTATCCAACTCTTTTTGGTAATAGGCGGCTTTCTTGGTGTCGCCCGTTTCATTATAATAACCGGCCACAGCGGATAGCGCCATTTTCTGGCTCGGCACCAGCGCCAGCACGTTTTCGTAATATCGAACGGCCTCGGTTTTTCGCCCGATTTCCATGAGAAACTGCCCTTTAAGCAGGTTACCCGGAACTGAGTACGGCCTCTGCTCAAGAACCTTATCTAAGATCTCAAGAGCTCGCTGACGTTGACCGACATAAGCATACTCATTAGCCAAAAAGACGCGATAATCGATCTCCAGCGGCTCCGCCAAACTTGCCCTGCTGAACGAATCGATCGCTTTCTGGTTGCAGTATTCAAAGGTTTTCTTGTCTTTCTGCTGGGCCGCACCGCTTGCCCAGCGAGTATACGCCTGCCCCATCTCCGACATTATCCGCCCGTTACCGGGATACAAGGCAAAGGCCGTATTAAAATCGGCGGCGGCGGCGCTTTCCTGCCCGGCGGCGGCAGCTTTTAAGGCGTTAACCAGATAGACATCCCCGACATACATCGCCACGGCAAATCCAGCGCTGACCACGGTTATGGACACAACCGCCACGGCTAACGCGAGCTTGACCTCCTGCCACTTCCGAGACACATCAAGCGACCGATAAGCCGGGTCAACGCGCCAAGTAAGTCCGGTCATGGCAGCCATCAACACCCAAAAAGTCGAACCCGCGCCGACGATACTTATCCCGAACAACATGGTCGTCAGATAGCCGATAACGCCGGCTAAAGCGCCGGTCACCAGTAAATACTCCGTTTCATCAACAAGCTTGCGCCTGACCAGGAGCATCCGGACTATCCACAAAATAAAAAATCCGTATAGCAGCAAGGCCGCAATCGGTCCGCCGCCTGCCGCCAACTGAACAAAATAGTTATGAGCGTTGTCGGAGACAGTCGTACCGGCGACTCCCTGGACATACGTCTTTGTCTCAAAATGCTCTGATGCCAGACGATACGTATCAAGACCTTGGCCGAAAAACGGCCTGTCTTTTACCATAAGCCACCCGGCTTTCCAGATCTGAAACCGGCTCGTAGCGGTACCTTGGTTTAAGGCAAGCGCTCCCCTTACTTTAGCCTCGAGGTTAAGATTAGCGCTGCTTGATGAGTATACAAACAGCCCCACTAGAACGACTACCAAGGCCAGACTGACGGCCGCTATTTGGCGCCAATAAAGCTTCAGACGCTTATTCAATAAAAGAAAAAGAACTATCGAGGAAGAGATCGCTCCGACCCAGCCGCTTCGAGTAAACGCCGTCAGCAAACCGGCTCCGATCGTAAACCAGGCCGCCCCATGCAGCCATCGCCTTCTATTATGATCGAGAAAAGCCACGACGGAACAGGAGAGGGCCAAAACCAGATAGCCCGCCAACAGATCGGGATTGCCAAAAGTGGAGAAACTGCGCCGCTGCTCAAATGGCACCTCTCCCCAATAGACCGGGTCGAGCCCAACATATTGCATGATCCCGTAGAGTGCGACAATGGCGCCGGTGATACTTATAACTTCAACGACCAACCGCGCCCGGCTCTTGTTTCTAAATGTCTGGGCAACCACAAAATACGCGGTTACGTAAGTTATAAAGGTTAGAAGGCCTTCGTACCGCTTATATTTTCCATGCAGTGCCGTTGGGATGTGTATAGAGGTGAGAGTTGAAACGACGGCCACCAGGATGAACGCCGCCAGCAAGCCTTCCCGCCAACTCCAATTTATCGGTTCGGGCTTCACAAGCATCTTGGCGACCCAGACAAGCACGATACCTAGGACTAGGACGCGAAAGACAGCGAGTTTGACCAGATCGAACTGGTCATAGGATATGCGCGAAAAAAGCAGCGGGACCGTTATCAGGATAGCGCACGTCAGCCATATTATCCACTTATCATATGATGATACGACTTCTCTGAGCCCGCTCGCCGCCGTTCTGGCTGCCGGCTTTTTCATGTTTGGTCTTTTTACCATTTGTTTTTTTGCCACTGTTACCTCGACCCACTCGCTGTTAAAACGACTCTGATTGTACTAAAAATTATCTTAAGGTCCAAGAAAATAGATTGATGATAGATATAAATCAAATCATATTTAAGTTTGTTGGCCGGAGTGGTGGCGTAAGAGCCGCTGACTTGGGCCATCCCGGTCAACCCGGGCTTGACCTTAAACCGCTCGGCATATCCCGGGATCGCCTTGATGAACCGGCTGACAAAAAAAGGCCGCTCCGGCCGGGGGCCGACAAAGCTCATCTCGCCTTTGAGAATGTTGAATAGTTGAGGCAGCTCGTCAAAACGATAGCGCCGCATAAACCGACCGAGAGGCGTCACCCTGGCGTCCGCCACTCCGGCGAAAACAGGACCGGTCTCCGCCTCGGCGTTCTTGACCATGGTGCGAAATTTATAGACCAGAAAATCTTTCCGCCCCTTACCCACTCGCTCTTGAACGAAGAGGATCGGCCCCGGCGACGTCAGCTTTATCAAGACGACCAGTATAAGCATGACAGGCGACAGAATAATAAGCAGGAACAGGGCGCCAAGTATATCGCCGGCCAATTTTAGAAGCGATACCCAATCCGGCACCGGGTCCTTTGTCAATTCGATCAACGGTATGTCGCTCAGGAGACTGTAGTCGACCCGGCCGATGAATATCTCATATAAATCAGGCACTATCTCGACTTTTACCTCAGCCTCCGACGAGCGGGCCAGGTCTTCCAGTAATTCCCGCTGACGTATGGGGGTTGTGACAATGATCCGGTCGACCTGATTCTCTCTGAGAAGCGGAACTATGTCGGTGACCGTTCCAACGACTTTAGAGCTCCCTATGGTTCGGCCGACTTGCACCGCTTTTCGGCCCAGCACCCCGATGACCCGATAACCCCACTCTTTGCGCTCCTCCAGCTCGATTATGACTTGTTTGGCCAACTCACCGGTGCCGACAACCAGGATTCGCTGCTCAGGCCAGTCTATTCTGAGCACAAAAGCGCCTAGAAGGCGCCAAGCCGTCAGCAATACGATCAGAAAAACCCAAGACAAGAGAAAAACCGCCCGGGGAAAGGAGAAGGACCTGGCAAAGAAAGTCAGGCTGGCGGTAAGGAGGGTGCCGATAGTCACCGCCGGGATTATCGAGTTTAAAATACCGCTTAATCCCTCGGTCCTTTCCGGTTTATATAGGTCATGTATATATAGGAATATTATCTGGATGAGTGTGATAAAAACAGCCAGGTTTATATAAGGCTGGAAGTTATAGATGGGGAGCCGCCCGCCGAACCAGACCAAAAACGCCGCGATCATGCTGATGTTGATAAAAAGGACGTCGGCCAGAACCGAAACAACCTGCCAAAGGCGTTTGGACAACAAAAACTCCCTTATGAGCCCGCGCTCTTTCTTATATTAGCCCCAAATTCTAACCGCTTTAAGGGTAAAGTTCAATTAAGAGCTTGGCTGGTCAAGTTTGGAGAAGCGGCCGAAAACCCCGTCTGCTGCGTTATCCTAGCCCTCGATGTTGGGGTCAGGTCGTGCAATAAATACTGGTCTAATTGCACGACCTGACCCCATTCCTTCGCTCCCTCACCTTGGCGTTCGTCTGCCTTGCATCCGGGGCTTTCGGCCGCTTCTCCAGCTGCGCCGGCTCCACGCCGTGGTACCGCCGGCGCCAATTGACCAGCGTCCCGCGGGTGATAAGCCGGTCGCCATATTTGTTTTTAATCCGATCCACCGCTCCGGCCAACCTGATCGTCCTGTCATCGAGCAGATCGAGCATCGATAGCTGCCGAGCGCCGTGGAGGAGATTGGTCACACTGACACCGATCAAGGTGGCCGGGTATTTACCCAACACCGGCGCCTCTTTCAAAAGCAGTTCCCGGGCGACCGGATAGACGCGTTCGGTTAGATCGGTCGCTTCGGGTATGGTGAAGCTGCGGGTAAAACCAAACATCCGGGCGAGACAGAGCCTTAAGACGACCGTCCGGCCGGCATACCGTTCGCGCCGCATCCGCCGGACCACCCCCTCACAGAGACCGAGCAATATCTGGGAGAGCCTGTCGATATCGGCCTCGCCGCTCCCCAAAGCCGAACTGTGACCGAAGGATTTTACCGTCAGGGCCGGCGCCCCGCGGCCGGTGGTTAAAACAGAATCGTCCAAACCCAAAGCCGCTTGTTTTAGCCACAAGCCGACCACCCCGAATTTATTCTTTAGATAATCGCTTGGCACTTCAGCTAAATCGCCGATGGTGGCGACACCGATGAAGTCGAAGTGCTTTTTCATTCGCCGCCCCACCCCGACCAGCTTGTCGACCGCTAGCGGCGCCAGAATCTCCGGCAAGTCAAGCGGTCGGATCACGGTGATGCCGCCGGGTTTGTGAAACTCCCCCGCCATCTTGGCCACCAATTTATTAGGGCCGACGCCGATAGAAGCTGAAAGCCTTAAACGCCGGAGTACTTCCGCTTGCAAGAGATGGGCGGTCCGCCCGGCGCCGCCGAAAAACCGCTTGGTCTTGGTGATATCGAGCCACATCTCGTCGATGGAATAGACCTCGACTTGATCGGTGAAGTTCCCGCATATCTTTATCAGCTCTTTAGTGTTGTGCAAATATTTGTTGTAATCGCCCATTAAATAGACGCCGTGAGGACAGAGCTTTTTGGCCTCGAGCACCGACATTCCCGATTTGATCCCGTAAGGCCTGGCTTCATAGGAAGCGGCGGCGACCACGCCAAAATAACCCTGTGTGCTGTCGGTATGACAGACAAGCAAGGGCCGGCCGCGATAGATAGGGTGGTCCCGCTGCTCGATGGAGGCAAAATAAGCATCCATATCTAAATGGACGATCGTCCGTGACGACTTCATCCTTCTGTATGCAATCTATCCAGTCTCCAGGACATATCTTCGGTGTCAAAAGCGACTTCGAAAATGTCGGGGGCGCCGCAGCTGAGGCTCCAGCAATCCTGGCGCCAGACACCTTTAAAATAGTGATAGTGGCCGAGGATTTTTTCGACCTTGTAGCGGCGCCCGCGCCACGAAAAGACCCGCGGGGTTATCCGGCCGGCCTTAAAGAGGGCGGAAACGATTATCGGTTCGGCGATTTCAGTTATCATCTTGTATCCGTCATTGCGAGCGCGGCGAAGCAATCTATAAAATGCAAACGTGTGTTCGATTTAACTAGATTAATCTGGGATGATAAGATTGTCAAGCAGCATTTTTATCAGTCAAATTCTCCCTTAACATAGGCGATCGTTCGTTCTTGCTTGGGGTTTTTTAGCACTTGTTCGGCCGGACCGTGCTCGACCAATTCGCCCATGTACATAAAAGCCACATAATCGGCCAGGCGAAATGCCTGCCTTAAAACATGGGTGACGATGACTATCGTGTAATTCTTCTTGAGTAGCTTGAATTGGTTTTCGATAAGTTGAGACGATATCGGGTCGAGCGCCGAGGTCGGCTCATCCGCCAGAATAGCTTCCGGGCCGACCGCCAAGGCCCTGGCCAGGGCGAGGCGCTGAAGCTGGCCGATGGAAAGCTCGGTGGCCGGCCGATCCAGCCTATCTTTGACCTCATTCCAAAGACCGGCCAAACTTAGGTAGCACTCGACCAGCGCGTCGTGGTGGCCGTTTTTCTTATCCTCCGCTTTGTCGCACTCAAGACCGAGGGGACAATTCTTCTCGAGTTCAGCTATCTGCGCTCTGACTTGGCCGTTCCCCGCCTTATGGATGCGCGGCCCGTAAAGGACGTTGTCGGCGATGGACATCGGCAGCGGATAGGGCCGCTGGGAGAGAAAACCCACTTTTTTTCGCAGCGCCAATAAATCCGCTTTGGGCGCCAGAATATTGTCCCCGTCTATTAAGACTTCCCCGTCGACCTTGACGCCGTCGTTTATATCTATGAGCCGATTTATGCTTTTGAGCAGGGTGGTCTTACCGCAGCCCGAAGGACCGATGATAGCGGTTATCCGGCCGTCCGGTATCTCCAGCGACACGTCTTTCAAGGCTTGGCGGCCGCCGTATGAAATATTTAAGTTGCTGATTTGAATATGTGGCATTGACTACCTTATCGTGTGTTTTGACAGACGCTTGCTTAGATATCTTGCCGTTAAACTGGTAGTGAGGACTATTCCCAGTAAAATCAACGCCGCCCCGTAAGCCCGTCTTTGCACTTCCGGCACGGGCGTGCCGAGCTGGAAAAATATTGCCAGCGGCAGCGAAGCGACCGGATCGAAAATGGAGCGCGGCAGATAATCCGTGTAACCGGCTGTGAACAGAATAGAAGCGGCGTCGCCTATCCCCCGGCCGAACGCCAGCAAGACCCCGGTGACTATTCCCGGGAGCGCTTGTCGGGCAATAATGCCGAAACTTGTCTCAAAGCGCGTCGCCCCCAGAGCGTAAGCCGACTCCTTCAACTCCTTCGGCACCATCCGAAGCGCTTCTTCTATGGCCCGGGTCATTATCGGCAGCATCAGCAGCGTCAGGGCGATTATGCCCCCGATCAGCGAAGCCCTCAGACCCAGGGCGAGCATGACGACGAAACCAAAGGCCCCGTAGACTATCGACGGCGTGCCCCAAAGAATATCGAGCGATAGCCTAATAAGATCAGCCCATCTTGGCCGGATATACTCTTTCTGCAGCGCGAAAGCTATCGGCAAACCGAGCAAAAGCGCCAGGGTCGCGGAGCCCAACCCCAAATAAAGCGAGCCGACTATGGCGTTAAGGATGCCGCCCTCCTTGCCCATGTAGTAACCGCCTTTCGGCAACTGCGTCACCATCGACCAGGAGATAGAAGTGACGCCCCGGTAAGCGATGATCCCCAAAATACCCAGCAAAGACAGGATCACCGCGCCCAATGAAATCAGCATTAACGCTATGAATATTCTTTCAGTTAATTTGCGTCTATTCATGTCCCACCCCGCTCTTGTTCCAAGCGGACCAAGGCCATGTGGGCGGCGACGTGAAATGCAGCCACCACCACCATCAGGATAAGGGCCGCCAGCAATAGAGCTGAATCGTAGAGCGGGATCGACATCATCTCCCCATAGTTGTTGGCGATCAGCGCCGGC
>Ga0334722_10001995_pt1 | contig 23853 bp, 24 predicted proteins | sample C3_bottom_MG_FD_207210 | JGI IMG/M metagenome (GOLD analysis project Ga0334722, IMG submission 207210) | Sediment microbial communities from Yellowstone Lake, YNP, Wyoming, USA - C3_bottom | ecosystem: Environmental > Aquatic > Freshwater > Lake > Sediment | place: USA: Wyoming | collected... | reverse complement strand
TACCCTTGGGGGAGGCGGCTAGCCTGAGAGTCTCTCGCTTGACGAGAGAGACCCCTTGAACCTGATACGGACCATTCCGGCGGAGGGAACAGGGAGACAAGGACAGACCAGCCGTATTCCATCCGGGATACGGCTTTTTTATTGTATGAAACTGATGATAAACGGTGAGACAGTCGATAATGTCAAGGCAGGGACGGTCAGCGAGCTGCTTGAGGAGCTGAAGATCGTTCAGGGCCGGGTTGCAGTCGAGGTAAACCTGTCTGTCATCAAGAAGACGGAGCATGAAACATTCCAGTTGAAGGACGGGGACATCGTCGAGATTGTCAATTTCGTTGGAGGCGGATAAAGGAGAAGACTATGGAAGATTCATTTGTTATCAGGGGGATAGAGTTCAGGTCGCGGCTTTGGGTCGGGACCGGGAAATATAAGGACTTCGATGAGACCCGCAGGGCGATTGAGGCCTCGGGGGCCGATGTCGTGACCGTCGCGGTGCGAAGGACGAACATCACCGACAGGAAATCGGAAAACCTGCTGGATTTCATCGACCCGAAGAAATACAAGATCCTGCCGAATACCGCCGGCTGCTACACGGTCGCGGACGCACTGAGATATTCGAGGCTTGCGCGCGAGGCCGGCATCTCTGATCTCATCAAGCTCGAGGTGATTGGAGATGAAAGGACGCTTTTCCCGGACAACATTGGCCTGCTGGAAGCTACTGAGATCCTTGCAAAAGAGGGGTTCATTGTCCTGCCGTACACAACAGACGATCCAGTCATGGCAAAGAGACTGGTCGATGCAGGGGCTTCTGCTGTCATGCCGCTTGCAGCCCCGATCGGCTCAGGTCTTGGCATCCGCAATCCCTATAACCTGAAGATCATACTCGAACAGGCTACTGTGCCGATCATCGTCGATGCCGGAGTCGGCACTGCCTCGGACGTTGCGATCGCCATGGAGCTTGGCTGTGACGCCGTTCTGCTGAATACCGCAATAGCAGGCGCGAAAGATCCGATCATGATGGCCGCGGCCATGAAGCATGGAGTGATTGCCGGAAGACTGGCCTATAAGGCCGGCAGGATCGGCAAAAAACTCTACGCAACGGCCAGCAGTCCGTTTGAGGGCATGCTGTAAGACGCCGACTGGTGATAAGTGATTAGCCGGGAAGGGCGGATTGATTTCAGGCTCTATCTGATTACCGATAGAACTCTGTTCCAAAGCAATCAGGCAATGCTCAAAGGCATTGAGCAGGCGCTGAAAGGCGGGGCAAAGTCTGTCCAGCTGAGAGAGAAGGACATCGAGATCCGGACCCTTCTGGATATGGCGTACAGGCTGAGGGATCTGACGCTCAGACATAATGCGCGGCTTTTCATAAACGACCGGGTTGATATTGCGATGACGGTTGAAGCCGACGGGGTTCATCTCGGCGGCACAGGCATTCCTGTAGAAGCGGCCCGGAAGGTTGCAGGGAAACAGCTGCTCATTGGCAGGTCAACCCATGGAATTGACGAGGCGCTTGAGGCTGAAAAGGCCGGGGCTGATTTTATTACCTTCGGTCCGGTGTTTGAGACGCCGTCAAAACGGCAGTATGGAGAGCCACTGGGGCTTGATATGCTGAAAAAGGCAGCAGGGAGTGTTTCGCTGCCGGTTTTTGCGATCGGAGGAATCAAACAGGAATCAATCAGGGCAGTAATGGCAGCAGGGGCTTACGGGATAGCGCTTATTTCAGGGATCCTCGCCTCGCACGATATAAAATCGAACACAGAAAACTATGTGAGGACTCTATCATGACAAGAATTGAACTGGCAAAAAAAGGGATTATTACCGATGAAGTAAAGACCGTGGCTGCCTCTGAAGGGATCGAACCCGAGCAGCTTTCAAAGGACATTGCTGCGGGTTACAGTACGATCCCGATCAATGACAGGCACAAGATTACCCCGATAGGCATAGGCCGGAATATGCGGACAAAGATCAACGCCAATATCGGGACATCGAAAGACAGGGTCTCTATTGATGAGGAGATGGAGAAGCTCGCGGTCCTGGTGAAATACGGGGCCGACGCCGTGATGGACCTTTCGACCGGTGGGCCGATTAGGGAATTGCGTGAAATGATGCTGAAAAAATCTCCAATCGCTGTGGGCACGGTGCCGATTTATCAGGCAGCAGTCCAGGCTGCTGCACAGCACGGATCAATCTCCAAAATGACGGCCGACGACCTTTTTGCCGTGATCGAGGAGCATGCTGCATCAGGTGTTGATTTCGTTACGGTCCATTCCGGACTGACGATGAGGGCGGTCGAGCGGCTGAAGCAGCAGGGCAGGATACTGGATATCGTCAGCAGGGGCGGGTCGTTTCTTCTTGAATGGATGGTGTATAACGAACAGGACAATCCGCTGTATGTCCAGTTTGACCGCCTGCTCGAAATCGCGAAAAAATATGACATGACCCTGAGTCTCGGCGACGGCATGCGGCCGGGATGCCTTGCCGACGCGACCGACCGCACGCAGATCGAGGAGCTTCTGACTCTCGGGGAGCTCCGGGATGTTGCGGTCGAGAATAATGTTCAGGTGATCATTGAAGGCCCGGGGCATGTGCCGCTGAACCAGGTGGAACTCAACATCCGGCTCCAGAAAGAGATATGCAAAGGAGCCCCGTTTTATGTCCTCGGGCCACTTGTCACTGATATCGGAATGGGATACGACCATATCAGCGCAGCAATTGGCGGGGCTATAGCCGCTGCTGCGGGCGCTGATTTCCTCTGCTATGTCACACCGTCGGAACATATCCGGCTCCCGACCATAGAGGATGTCAAGGAAGGCGTCATCGTTTCGAAGCTTGCTGCCCATGCGGCAGACATCGCAAAAGGCATCAAGGGCGCCATGGACAGGGATATCGCTATGGCAAAATGCAGGAAGGCTCTCGACTGGAACGGGCAGATTGGTCTTAGTCTGAACCCTGACAAGGTGAGGGAGTGGAGGGCCGAGGTGCCGCCGACGGAGACCGAGGTCTGCAGTATGTGCGGTGAGTTTTGTGCGATCCGGACTGTCGAGAGGGCTTTAAAGAAGAAATAAACTCTACCGGTGCATTGCGTCAGACAGAAACGCCTCAAAGACTCTGCAATGCACCAGGATCTAAGCATGGATCACGTAAACGCAGACATACCCGGTTGGTGAATCCAAATAACAGGCTGGCTGGCCCCATGAAATGGCTAAAAGGAGTTGCAGACAGAGTCTTTTCGGCCTTCCTGTCTGCCTCCAATGTTCGGAGCGACTATTATGTTTTGTAACGGGAACGATTAGGCTCGATGCCTGCTGATGCAATTTTATTGATCGGACCGACCGGGGCGGGCAAGTCACCGCTCGGTGATCATATTGAGCAGCGCGGACTCCGGGGGAAGAGGTGCCATCATTTCGACTTCGGGCAGCAGCTCCGGGCGATAGCTGCCGCGGAAACCCCTCCCTCAGGATTCACGTCCGCGGAACACTGCTTTATCCGTGATCTGCTTGAAAAAGCGCTGCTGCTTGAGAAGGAACACTTTCCGATAGCAAAGAAGATCGTTGCGTCATTTCTCCGGGAGCGTCGGTATAAAGAGGTTGACCTGATCGTCCTGAACGGCCTTCCCCGGCATGCCGGGCAGGCAAGGGACATGAACCAGGTCGTCGCGGTCCGGACGGTGGTGGTTCTTGAATGTTCATCCTCAGTTGTACACAGGCGGATCCGTAAAAATACCGGGGGAGACCGCTCAGGAAGGGACGATGACGATCAGCTTCTGATCGAAAAAAAACTCGCAATATTCAGGGAGCGGACAGAGCCGCTGGTTGAGCATTACAGGGCAGAGGGCAGCACCATTGTCCGGGTTGCGGTTACAGCAGAGGCCGCAGCTGACCAGGTCTATGATGAGCTTATCTCTTCGATTCCTCCGGTATGACCTAGAAGTCGGGGAACATCTTCAGAAAGATCTGCTTATCGGTGCTGACCGTTGCGCGCGCAGAGAGGATACCGCCTTCAATATACTGCAGCTCAAAGTCTTTTACGCCCCGTGAAACAAGGTCCTTGGCATTGGCAGGACAGCCTTTTTCACATCCTGCGATTCCCTTGATCATCCGGGGGATCAGTCCGCCTATGTCCAGTCTGGTGAGGTCGGTCCCGTTTGTGGCGGCAAAACGGTTGATCTGACTTAGAATTCCGTCAAGGTCAGCCCGAAACGGGTCAGGGATCGGTATTGAAACCGAATCTTTATCGATTATGACATCAAGAAGCATACTGCTCCCTCCTGTTATTTATTGCCGGCGAAAAAAATGGCCGCAAACAGCGGTCGCACCTATTTTACTAATTCGTTGCCGGTATAGCAAAATAACATTTGCCTGAATGCAAAGAACGCGTTCCCGAAGGCCTTCGGGAACGCGTGTGCCTTATGCAGACTGACGGGCAAGGGAGGCTGATACATGGATGGCACAAGACGTTCTGACATAAAACCGGGACTGAAGGTTAAGATCGTACTGAAGAAGGACCAGCAGACCGGGAAACTTACCGAGGGGGTTGTGCGCGATATCCTGACGAAATCGCCGACCCATCCGCATGGCATTAAAGTCAGGCTCCAGAGCGGGGACATAGGGAGGGTGAAAGAAATTTACCCGGCTTAACATTACCGAATACGCTCATTCCGGCTTGCCCGGAATCTACGGTACGATCGCGTATTTTATCCCTTCGCCACTGACAAGTTTCATGAAGGCCTGCTGAATCTCCTTCAGTCGGACCGTCCCGCTGATCAGCGGCTGGACATTGATCTTCCTGTCCTTCAGGAGGAGCTGGGCCTTTTTGACATCATCCGGCGTAAAATGGAATGTTCCCTTGAGGGTGATTTCATCATAGTGAAGGCGTTCTGCATTAAACGTGACCGTCGTGTCAGCCCTGCAGCCGCCGAAGAGAACGACTGTCCCTCCCCTCCTGACATAATCGACGGATACCTCCCATATGGCCGGCTGTCCGGTGCATTCAAAGACATAGTCAACCCCGATCCCACCGGAGAAATCCTTCGCGGCATCAGCTGCATTTGCCGGATCACAGATGTATTCTGCCCCGAGTTTTTTTGCAGTCTTCAGCCGTTCCTTCTCGAGGCCGGTAATCATGACGCGTGCCCCCTTTTTTCTGGCAAGAAGGAGGTGCAGCAGTCCAATCGGGCCGGCACCGATGATAAAGACTGTCTCGTCTTTTTTGATGCAGAGGTTCTCCATACCATGGACAACACAAGCAAGCGGTTCCAGAAAGGCCGCTTCTTTAAAGGTGAGCCCGTCAGGTTTTCTGAAGACGTTTTGTGAAACAACATGACGCGGGAGGAGGACATACTCTGCAAAAGAACCAAGGACCTTGGTTGCCATGAGCTGCTCACAGAGGTTGAACAGCCCTTTCCCGCAATAGCTGCAGCGAAGACACGGCGCGCTGTGGACCGCCATGATCGCATCCCCGATCCTGAACTTTGTCACGCCTTTTCCTTTGTCAACGACAATGCCTGAAAATTCATGGCCGAACGGCCCAGGCATAGGAATGAGTGAATGGCCCCGGACAAAGGCCTTCAGGTCAGTACCGCAGGTGAGAGCAGCCTTTACCTGCACAAGCAGTTCTCCTTCCGATGGCTCCGGCAGGATAACGTCATGGACCTCTATGGTCCCCGGCTTTGAAAGCATCGCGGTGAGCATAGGCTAAAATTCGATCTTTCCGCCGAGGATCTGGCCGGTGAGCGCCGCCAGGACAAAAAGAGGGACAAAGGCAAGCCCGAGATGAGAGAACGTCCGCGCCAGGAAAATGAAGGGTATCGGTGCATGGATGCAGAGGAACCAGTTAATGGAATACTTCCGGGTCCTGTTTCTGAGAAGCCCGAAGAGCAGGTTGATCATTGTTGTCAGTGAACAGAGGCCTATGACAATCGCCAGTTTTGAACTCGCATCCATCAGAGAAAATACCCTATATCAGCCGGTCAGGTCAAGGGATAATCGAGAACCATCATTATTTATTGCCCCGGGACCTGCGTGCAACAACGATCCTGTTTTTGCCGCGTTCTTTAGCAAGGTACATCGCCGTGTCAGCAGCCCTGATGAGTCCGTCAGCCATCTCCCTGCAGCTCTTTTTCTTATTAATGTGATCCGGAAATGAGGCCACCCCGATACTGCAGGTGATAAGCCCCCTGATATTCAGAGGTGCGTCCATCCCCGGTACCTTTTCCTTCAGGAAAATATAATTGACGATATTGGCCCGAACGTGCTCGGCATACTGCACGGCCTCGTTCCTGTCCATCCCGGGCAGAATTACTGAATACTCGTCCCCGCCGTAGCGGGCTGATATGGCAGGGGTTCCATGGAAGATCTCGCGGAGGATGTCGCCGATCTCTTTCAGGACCGTGCTGCCGGCAAGGTGGCCATGGGTGTCGTTTATCTGCTTGAAGTGGTCCAGGTCAAAGAATATCAGGGAGATCGGCTCTTTCAGCCTTACCGCCTTTCCGATCTCGCGCTCAAGCATTTGAAAAAAGTACCGGTCATTGAAAAGACCTGTCAGATTATCCCTCCGGGAAAGCTCCTCAAAACTCTGCGCAATCAGCGCGTTAAGAATGAGTGTTGCCGTATACCCGGCAAAGATTTTGAGCAGAGAAAGATCAATGCCCGAGTAGCTTTCGCTGGCCTTCCGGTTGATCAGCTCAATGACCCCTATGGTTGAGCCTTCAATGATAATCGGCGCACAGATAATCGACCTTGTTCTGTAGCGGATCCTGTCTGCGATCACCGGATAATATTTTTTGTCGTGCAGGACATCCCTGCTTATATGAGGTTCCCCGGTGGTATACGTATCTCCTGCTATGCCCGATCTTGATGAAATGGAGGTGTTGACCAGGGTTGACGAACCCTTTCCAAAACAGGCTGCAAAATAAAGCCTGTCCTCCTTTCTCATGCCCCATTTTAATGCCGGATCATCGAGGAGTATTGATCCGGATTCCGACGGCACCAGCTTGTTTGCCCAGGTGAGTATCTCGCCCAGCAGCATAGCGAGATCAACGTCATAGACGTTCGCCCAGTCCTTTCTGTTCCTGTTCAGCAGTTTTGTCAGGACCGCGTTGTTTGCAGAGTAGATCCTCATCGTCAGAATTCTTTACCAGCCGTTGATCCTCATCCGGGTGCTTCTTCTGGTCAGTATCGCGTCCATTGCATCCATGGGAGACTCCTTGCGTGTTGAAAGTATCAGGTCTCATGCCTACCTAAAGGGTAAACAGAAGGCTGGTCAATGTCAATAGGGCCAAACGCGGTGTGCCCATTCGCCCCTGGTGCGGTCCCCGGCACTTGCAGCCCATGCAGAACCACGGCTCTCTCATGCTACAATTATGTACTCATGAAGGTAGCACGGCTGCATAGTTACAACGACATCCGCGTTGAGGAGATACCGGTCCCGGAGGTTGGGCCCGGAGAGGCGCTTGTGCGGACAAGGGCCTGCGGCATATGCTCGGGTGATGTCATGCCCTGGTATATTGAAAAAAAGGCGCCTCTCGTCCTCGGGCATGAGCCGGCAGGCGAGATCGCCGGGGTTGGCAGCGGCGTCACCTCATATCAAAAAGGTGACAGGGTGTTTGTCCATCATCATGCGCCCTGCCTGAGATGCAGATTTTGCCTCCGGGGCGATTATGTGCAGTGCAGTACCTGGAAGTCTTCAGGAATCATCCCCGGCGGCGTATCCGAATATATCCTCGTGCCTTCGGTCAATCTACGGAACGATACCCTCAGGCTTGATGACAGCATGAGTTTTGAGGATGCCACTCTGATCGAGCCGGTTGCCTGTGTTGTGAAGGGATTGAACAGGGCAGTTATAAGGAGCGGGGACACGGTCCTTATCATTGGGCTCGGGGTTATGGGGATGATAAACCTCCTTGTCTCGAAGGCATACGGGGCAGGAAAGATCATCTGCGCTGACATGGTCAGGTTTCGTCTCGACAGGGCTGCTGCACTCGGGGCGGATGCAGTTATTGATGTATCAAAAGAGACGCTTTGCGGCGGACTCAGCAGGATGACACACGGTGATATGGCTGAACTTGTTATTGTGGGGCCAAACAGTGCTGCCGCAATGCTCCAGGGAATCGATTGTGTACGGCCGGGAGGCACTGTCCTGCTATTCACGCCTGCAAAGCCAGGTGAAAACCTGGTGATCGATCCGAACTATCTCTATTTCAGGGATATCAACCTGGTCACAAGCTATTCGTGCGGGCCATCTGATACTGCAGAGGCCTTCGGGCTTATCAAGAAAGGGATTGTCAGTGCAGCGCAATTGGTGACTCACCGTTTTCCGATAGACCGGACAGCTGAGGCCTTCAGGCTTACCGCTGCGGCAGGGGCTTCTCTGAAGTCATTGATTGTCTTTGACTGATACATGCAATGCACCATATCATAATCAGGAGTTGCCCATTATGAAAAAAAAGAAACCTGTCTCCTGCTGCGAGATTCCGCTCCAACAGAAAAGCGGCGGTCAGAAGACCAATAAAGACGCCTTTTACCGGCACAGAGGTGACTTTACCTGGATGGGTGTCACGGATCAACCCTATAAAACAGCCGGGACTGAATGGTCAGATGTCATGAGACGAGTCCTGATTGGTGCCCGCGGGGAATCGACGCGGTTCCATGTCAGGTATTTTGAGATCGCCCCCGGGGGCCGGAGCAGTCTTGAGCAACATCGGCACGAACATGTGGTCATATGTGTCCGGGGTGCTGGCATGATGCTTTCGGGGAGAACCCGGAAGAAACTGAAGTTCATGGATACGGCCTATATTGCCCCGGAGACCATGCACCGGCTTTCCAATCCGTTTCAGGAGCCGTTCGGATTTCTCTGTATTGTCAATGCAAGAAGGGACAGGCCCAGGATTTTGGACCTGCAGAAGTCCTGAATAGAGTACTTTCAGACAGTCTGCCAGCCTTGTTTTGTTAGAAAAAGATAGTCTATTATAGAAACATCATATCTGAGGAGCTTATTGAATGGAAAATGAAAAGAAACCTGTACCTCCCCCAAAAAGCCTGACAGACAGGATCTGGGACCTTTTTGCATCGGTCAAGCTGGCCATAATAATCTTTTCACTCATCGCCCTGACATCAATTGTCGGGACTGTTCTTGAGCAGAATGCTGAACCCGAAAAGAATATCCAGATCATTGTCAAGATGTTCAACGTGGGACATGATACGGCTCACAGCGTTTACGGTGTGCTCGACCGGATCGGCTTTACTGATATGTATCACGCATGGTGGTTCGTATCCTTTCTTCTTGTTTTTGCTGCGAACCTCATTATTTGCTCGATCGACAGGTTGCCGCGCATATGGAAGCTGGTTCGTGAACCTATCCGGCCTCTCTCTGGTGATCTGATCGAAAAAACTTCCATAAGACGTTCCGTTGCCCTCAAGGAGAAAGCGGCTCATTCACGAGAGCTTGTGCAGGCGGCCCTGAAGGAGATAGGCTTCAATCCTCTGGAGGCCTCTGCCGGAGAGACCGGGGGGGCACAGGTATACGCTGAAAAGGGCAACTACTCAAGGCTCGGCGTCTATATAACGCATCTGAGCATTCTGGTCATCCTTTCCGGAGCCATAATCGGTCTCTTCTTCGGGTATAATGCGTTTCTGAACCTTCCTGAAGGCGAAACGAGTTCTGTGGCATATAAAGACCGCGGCAAAGAGATCCCCCTGGGATTTGATCTCCGGTGCGATAATTTTGAGGTCGAATATTATACTGACAGCGACATGCCAAAGGCATATAAAAGCTGGCTTTCGGTCTATAAGAATGGAAAGAAAGTGAAGGAAAAGACGATCGTTGTCAATGACCCGCTTACCTATGACGGTATCACTTTTTATCAATCGAGTTTCGGGATGGTCCCCGACAGCCAGGGCAAGGGCGTAGTCATCCTGAGGGTTAAATCGGCTGCCGGACAGTCTCAGGATATACAGGCGAAGGTCGGTGATTCGTTCACTATTCCGGGCACCACGGTTCAGGGGCGTATTTCTGACTTCAGTCCGGCCCTGTCTATCGATGCGTCGGGGAAACCCTTTACCTATGATGAGCAGCTGAAAAACCCTGCAGTTTTTATAGAGTTTTCAGGTACCGGTCAGAATACCTCCGGATGGATATTAAAGAGATATCCGCAGACATGGGACCTTCCCGGCGGCAACAGGGTTGAGTTCCTTGACTACTGGGGGGTTGAATATACCGGCATGCAGGTGAGAAAAGACCCTGGCGTCGGCATCGTCTACCTTGGTTGTATCATCATGGCAGTGGGTCTTTTCATGTCCTTCTTTATGAGCCACCGGAGAGTATGGGTTTCAATTTCTGAAGACAAAGGTGGCTCAAAAATAATCGTCGGTGCTTCTGCACACAGAAACCGGGCTGCGTTCGAGCATAAGATTGATAAGCTTGTTGCGATACTTTCTGCCGGCTCAAAAGGGGGTAATAAATAGATGAACAGTTCTTTATTTTTCGGATGGTCGACGATTGCCTATATATTGGCGATGATTTTATACATTGGGCATCTTGCGTTCAAGAACAGGTCAGTGGGGCTTGCGGCTACCGCCTTTACCATGGGCGGTTTTGCGTCTCAGACCATGGCGATTCTGCTGCGGTGGAAGGAATTTTCCGAGATAGGGAATATGGGAATCCTGCGGGGCGTGCCTCTGACCAACCTCTATGAGTCGCTCATATTCTTTGTCTGGTGTCTGATCCTGGCCTATCTCGTCATAGAGTATAAATACAAGACAAGATCCTTCGGAGCTTTCATTACTCCGGTTGCCGGTTTGGTGCTGGCATTTATCGACATATCGGGCATGTCAAAGAATATCCAGCCTCTGGTGCCGGCACTTCAGAGCAACTGGCTCCTGGCGCATGTCATGATGAGCTTTATTTCGTACGCGATGTTCGCCGTGTCGTTCAGTACCGGCCTCATGTATCTCATCGCTTCTACCGATGACCGGAAAGAACCGGCCTATATATTCTGGACAGTCATGCTGAGTGTCTTCGTGATCGTCCTGTCGGCTCTGGGGCTTGACTATCTCACCTTTAAACTCTCGATCAAGGGGCAGGAGGATCTGATTAAGAGCTATCTCTTCAGGGCCTCGTTCAGGAGCAGTTCCTTTGGGGTATCGGCAGGGAGCCTTGCCCTTGCAGCGGCCTTTACGTTTGTGGTCTGGAGGTTCGGCGGTATCCTGAAAAAGATCATAAGCAGTTTCGATATCTCCCCGGAGATTCTTGATGAGATCACCTATAAGAGCATTGCCATGGGTTTCCCGATCTTTACCCTTGGGGGGCTGATATTCGGCGCCATCTGGGCGGACCAGGCCTGGGGTAAATACTGGACCTGGGACCCCAAGGAGACCTGGTCTCTGATCACCTGGTTTTTCTATGCCTTCTATCTGCACAGCCGCCTGATGAGGGGATGGAAGGGCAAGAGGGTTGCGATGGTGGCTGTCCTCGGGTTTGTCGCGGTTATTTTCACCTATCTGGGCGTCAATCTGCTGTTATCGGGGTTGCATAGCTACGGATCTGAATAAGAACCATGGACCACAGGGCCTTCCGGGAAGAGGAGGGCCCTGTGGTTAATACTGCCGGGGATATAACAGGCGATGGGTCTGCATAAAAAGTTTGTACTTTTCTTTGCCGCAATAGCGCTTCTTTCCGTAGGCTTCTCCTCATGGCAGAACTTCAGGATCAATGAGGAACAGATCAGGGATAACCGCCGCGGGAAGATAGAACTCCTCAGCGAGATCATCAATAACGGACTGAAATCCCTCATGCTTGAAGGGAGAGGGCGCGAATTCCAGAAGTTTCTCGAGAATCTTATTGCCGAAGATATTGTTGCTATCCGGATATTCACCGAGGATGGCATGATTCTGAATTCAACGGTTCCCGGGGAGATAGGCCAGAAATTTCAGCATAAGAACATGACGGTTTATCGGACTCGCAATGACCAGTCCATATTTTCCACTGACGGGGGGAAGGGCAAGAAGATCTTCTCGAGGATTGTTCTGATACGGAACGACCGGCTCTGTCAGCGTTGCCACGGTGGGGTTGAACATATCCGCGGGATGCTCGACGTTGAGTTTGCGAACAAGGGGACGGACAATGATATAGCTGAGGCGGCAGACACCATAACCAGGATAGCCCTGGTAACGCTGGCATTCCTTATCGGGTCGATCTGGCTGCTCAGCAAATATCTGATGAAAAGGCCGCTTGAGGAGATAACCCATTCGATAGAAAAGATTGCCGGAGGGGACAGAAGGGAGCAGCTTCCCACGTACCGGAATGACGAAATCGGACGTCTTGCCTCGAACCTTAATACGATCATGGCCGACATAACCCGGAACAGGGAGGAAATCGACAGATGCCGGGCAGACCGGGATGTTCATATCGAAAAAATGGCATCTCTCGGAGAACTGGCGGCAAGTGTTGCCCACGATATAAAAAATCCACTGGCCGGTATCAGTGGCGCCCTGCAGGTCCTTGCGGAAGACTTTCCGGATGACAGTCCCCGCAAGGATATAACGCGCGAGATCCTCGATGAAATTGACCGGCTCGACGGAGCGGTCAAAGACCTGCTTCTTTTCGCACGGCCGCCCGATATGCATTTGATTCCTGTCGACATAAATGCTATTATCGAAAAGGTCATGGCCCGGGTGGCTCCCCGGGCTGAGGCCCAGAAGGTCAGCATAGACCTGATATACGGCAAGGTGCCTGTCATTATGGTTGATCCTGACCAACTGGAAAGGGCACTTGGCAACATTGCGCTGCACAGCCTGCAGTCAATGCCCTATGGTGGACAGCTGAAATTTTCCGTACAGGAAAGCCGTGATCAAAACGAGATAGAGATAACGGTGTCGGACACTGGACCCGGTATTCCCGAGGACAACCTGAAGGATATTTTTAAACCATTTTTTTCATCAAAGCATTCCGGAAGCGGACTCGGCTTGGCGATCACCCGGAATATTATAGAAGGTCACCGGGGCCGAATTGCGGTCGAGAGCGTATTCGGGGCGGGAACTCTCTACCGCATAATTCTTCCGAACACAGGGTAATCATGGAAAAAGGCAAGATACTGGTTGTAGACGATGAGAAACTGCTGCGCTGGTCGCTGCAACAGAACCTGACGAAGGAAGGGTATACTGTTGTTACGGCTGAACGGGGTGCTGAGGGACTCGATCTCTACATAGAGGAGCAGCCGGATATCGTCCTTCTGGATGTCCATCTCCCGGATATTTCCGGGATAACGATCCTTGAGAATATAAAGAAAGAAAACAAGGACGCCATCATTATTATGGTGACCGCTTTCGGCGATGTGCAGACAGCGGTCAGGACGATAAAGATGGGGGCCTATGATTTTGTCGAGAAGCCTTTCAATCTGGACAAGATTAAAATTCTGATTTCCAAGGCCCTGGAGACCGTCTCCCTCCGGAAAGAAGTTTCACAGTTCAGAGCTGAACTCTCAAAGAAATACGGTTTCAGCAATATTGTTGGAAGATCCGTCGAGATGCTCAAGATTTTTGACCTGACGCGGAAGGTTGCCAAGAGTGATGCCACCACGATCCTGCTGCAGGGCGAAAGCGGTACCGGCAAGGATCTTATTGCCAAGGTTGTACATTACGAAAGCAGCAGGGCTGAAAAGCCGTTCATGGACATTAACTGTACTGCTCTGCCCGAGTCCCTGATCGAAAGCGAATTATTCGGTCATGAAAAGGGGGCCTTTACCGACGCAAAACAGCTGAAAAAAGGACTGTTTGAACTCTCGGAGGGAGGTACGGTTTTCCTTGATGAAATTGCTGACATAAAGCTGAGTACCCAGGCAAAGCTGTTAAAGGTGATCGAGAACAAGACGTTCAAACGGATCGGTGGCAACAAGGATATCAGTGTTAACCTCAGGATTATCGCTGCGACGAACAAGGTTCTGAGCGAAGAGGTGAAAAAAGGCAATTTCAGAGAGGACCTTTATTACCGGCTGAAGGTTATTCCCATTGTGCTGCCGCCGCTCAGGGAGCGGAAGGATGACACCCTGCTGCTGGCGACGCATTTCATTGAGGAGTTTAACCGGGAGTTCAAAAAGCATGTGAAGAGGCTGTCGTCTGAGACCGAAAAGGCATTTCTGGAATATCCCTGGCCCGGCAATATCCGCGAGCTCAAGAATGTCATCGAACGGGCGATGATCCTCGAGAATCATGAGTATATACTCCCGGAGCACCTGCCGCTCGAACTTCTCTTGTTTGATAAAAAGGCGCTGAGTCTTGCCGGTACTTCTATCAGCATACCGCCGGGCGGCATTGACATCGAACAGGTTGAAAAAGAACTGATCAGGCAGGCACTCGACATCACGAAATGGAACCAGACAAAGGCGGCCAAATTGCTTGCCCTGACAAGAGACGCGTTAAGGTATCGGATGCAGAAATTCGAACTGATGGAAAAGTCTTGAGCTGGGCCGTGATTTTTTCTTATAATCAGTGTGCTATGTATTTTGTGGTTGCAGGATGAAGATACTTGTTGTTGATGATGAACAGCTGGTCCGGTGGTTTTTGGACCGTGCGTTGAGGAAAGGCGGTCATGAAGTCATCACCGCCTCAGGCATTGGCGAGGCGCTTGAACGGCTTCGCGCCGACCGGTTTGACCTTCTTTTCATTGACCTGCGGATGCCCGAAGGGAGCGGCACGGAGCTGATCAGGCAGCTTCATACTCTTCCATACCGGCTCCAGGTCATTGTCTGCTCAGCCTATATAACCACTGAACTCGAGAATGAGTTCACGCAAAATGGCATCTGCATTCTCAGAAAACCCTTCAAGCTGGACGAACTCAATCAGGCACTCGAGAGCTGCTTAGCCTCGAGGTGACTGAAGGTCCCCTGGTTGCATGAAGGCACTGGTTACCGGCGCGTCCGGGTTTATCGGAAGTCACCTCACCGAGACACTTCTCCAGCGGGGGCACCAGGTCACCTGCGTCATACGGAAATCCACAAATCTGCGCTGGATCAAACACCTTGCTCTGGACTATATACGCACTGACCTGGGAGATATCGGGTCTTGTGCCGGGAGGCTCCGGGGATATGATTATATCTTTCATCTGGCCGGGCTGACAAAGGCTGTCCGTGAAGAAGATTTTTTTTCGGTTAATTACAGCGGCACCCTGAGTCTGTTGCAGGCGGTTGCACAGGCCAATCCCGGTCTGAGACGTTTTGTCCTCGTCAGCAGCCTCGCCGCTGCCGGGCCGAGTTTCGACGGAAGACCGGTCGATGAGACAACACCACCACGTCCGGTCTCTGGTTATGGAAAGAGCAAACTGAAGGCTGAGGAGGCCGTTCGTGCATTCGGGGACAGAATACCCTTTACGATTGTCAGGCCTCCGGCTGTCTATGGACCGCGGGATGCCGATTTTCTGATGATGTTCCGGATGATAAATAAGGGCATCTTCCCAAGCTGGGGGAAGAGTTTATATTCCATGCTGTATGCGACTGACCTTGTTGAGGGTATTATCGCGGCAGCGGAGCATGAGGCTGCAGCCGGGGAAACATTTTTTTTATCGGATCATATGGTTTATACTAACGAGGACATAGCCCGGGAAATCGGAGCCGCACTCGGCAAACGCGCTTTCAAAATCAGCATTCCGCGCTCGTTGCTTCCGGTCATCGGATTTCTCGGCCAAAAAATCGACAAAAAAGGTATAATTAACCGTGACAGAATTATTGATTTCAGTTATACGAACTGGACATGCGACTCAGGAAGGGCTGAGCGCGAACTTGGGGTTCGGTCAAAAACAATGTTGAGGGAAGGAATACAATGGACGGCAGACTGGTACAGGACTCATCAATGGCTCTAGATAAAACGGTGGACCTTTTCGACAAGTGTCACCGATTTACCAAGGCAAAAGAGCTTATCCATGCCAGCCTTTACCCTTATTTCCGGGTGATCGAAAGCGCTCAGGACCCGGAGGTTGTCATTGACGGGAAGAAGATGGTTATGGTGGGCTCGAACAACTACCTGGGTCTGACAAATCACCCTCAGGTCAAAGAGGCTGCGATTGCTGCAATAAGGAAATATGGGTCAGGCTGTGCCGGATCGCGTTTTCTCAACGGTACGCTCGATATTCATGTCCGGCTGGAAGAGAAACTCGCCAGTTTCATCCGGAAAGAGGCTGCTCTCGTTTTTTCGACAGGGTTTCAGGTCAACCTCGGAGTTATTTCTGCCCTGGCCGGAAAAGATGATATCCTGATCATCGACAAGATGGACCATGCCAGCATTATTGACGGTTGCAGACTGTCGTATGCGGATGTGGTCAAGTTCAGGCATAACGACATGGCAGACCTGGCGCGGATACTGAAAGAGCACAAGTCACGGAAAAAACTGATCGTGGTCGATGGCGTCTTCAGCATGGAAGGTGATATCGTCAATCTGCCTGAGGTCGTCACTCTGGCTCAAAAGTATAATGCACGGATCATGGTTGATGATGCCCATGGCATCGGGGTACTGGGGAAATCCGGCAGGGGGACCGCTGAACATTTCGGACTCGAAAAAGAGGTTGACCTTATCATGGGGACCTACAGCAAGTCTCTTGCCTCGATCGGCGGCTTCATTGCCGGCGAAGAACCGGTCATCCATTTTATCAAGCATTTTGCCCGTGCGCTCATCTTCAGCGCAAGCCCGCCCCCGGCATCTATTGCGGCGGTGGATGCTGCCCTCGACATTATTGACAACGAGCCTGAACGGCTGGAACGACTCTGGGAGATTACCCGGAAAATGCAGGACGGCTTCAGGGCGATCGGCTATGAGATTGGGGCTTCCGAAACACCGATAATCCCGATCCTCGTCGGGGACGATATGAAGGCCTTTACCATGGCAATGATGCTTCAGCAGGAGGGCATCTTCGTCAATGTTGCCGTCAGCCCTGCAGTGGCCACCGGCAAGGCCCTTATCAGAACGAGCTATATGGCAACGCATACCGACGAACAGCTCGACAGGGTGCTGGCCGCCTTTGACAAGGTCGGGAAGGCCCTCGGCATTATCTGATGATCTCGGTCATTGAGGCAGCCGGGAACCTCAATGATTTCATAAAACTTCCGCTTATCCTCCACCGGGCAGACCCTTATTTTGTTCCCCAGCTGGACAGGGAGATGAAGCTCCATTTATCCCGGAAGAACCCTTTTTTCGAGCATGCCGAGGCCAAGTACTTCATCGCGCTGAAGGACGGTAAACCTGCAGGCAGGATCGCTTCGATAATCGACAGGACACATAACAGACTGCACCAGGAGAAAACCGGGTTCTTTGGGTTCTTTGAATGCATTAATGATGCCGCTGTTGCCGCCGCGCTTTTTGAGCGGGTTGCAGCGGATTTGAGGGCAAGCGGCATTACGGTGATGCGGGGCCCGATGAGTTTTTCGACCAATGATGAGTGCGGGATGCTTATCGAAGGTTTTCATGAGCGGCCGATGATCATGATGCCGTATAATCCTCCGTATTACAACGAACTTACCGAGAAGGCGGGCCTGTCAAAGGTGAAGGACCTGCACGCCTATATTTATGATGTCAGGGATAAGCTTCCGGAGAAGGTACTGAGGGTTGCGGCCATCGTCGAGAAGCGGGGTATAACCGTCAGGCCGATTAATATGACGCAGTATCGCGCTGACATGATGATCTTCCGGGATGTATACCATTCAGCCTGGGAGAAAAACTGGGGGTTCGTCCCGATGACGGAAGGGGAGCTTGGCTATGCCGCAGACCGGCTGAAACAGGTGATCATCCCCGAGATGACGCTGATAGCAGAGGAAGACGGAAAACCTGTCGGTTTCATGGGCATGGTCCCTGATATTAATCTCGTGCTGAAGCATATGAACGGCAGCATGGGGCCGATCAGCCTGGCAAAGGCACTGTATTTCTCACGGAAGATAAAAGACCTGAGGGTGATGCTCCTCGGAGTGAAGAAGGAATACCGAAGCAAAGGGGTCGAGGCGCTGCTTTTCAGGGAAGGGTTCAAACCGATCAAAAAAGGAAACTACCAGCGGGTTGAGTTCTCCTGGATACTCGAAGACAACCTCCCGGTGCAGCGGACGATCGAAACAATGGACGGAAGGCTTTACAAGAAATACCGCATCTACGAAAAAGCGATTTAGCTCCGGGCTGTCAAGGGATCACTTTTCTGCCGTGTCCAGGCCCAGGTCGATGGCCACGTTTCTGATGATTGATTCGTCAATGACCTCGCGCTTATTGAGAAACCCTTCGAGCAGTGCATTGTCGCAGATGGTATTTATCAGGCGGGGGATTCCGTTTGAATATCGGAAGATCATCCGTATCGCCTGGTCCGTGAAGATCGCGTTGCTGTTGCATCCGGCAACATGCAGACGATGGCGTATATATTCTCCCGTATTCTCCTCTGAATATGCTGTCAACCGTATCCTCGATGCAACGCGCTGTTTCAGCGGTTCGTCGAGAGACAGGACCTGGTCGAGTTCCGGCAGGCCGAAAAAGATGAAATTGACCATCTTGCCTTCGGAGCTCTCCATATTCAGAAGCCCTCTGAATTCTTCCATAATTTCTTTGGAATTCAGCATCTGGACTTCGTCCATCAGGACGACCGCCCTCTTTCCCTCTTCACTGATCTCACTGAGCCTTTTGTATATCTCGCCCAGGAGTTCAAGCTTGTTTTCACTGATATGCTTTACCCCGAGCTGCATGGCGAATTTTTTGAATAACCACTCAGAGCTGACCGATGAATGGATGATCACCAGAAGTGCCGCTTCATAATGCTCTTCATCCAGCTCTTCCAAAAGCCGCCGTGCCAGGGTTGTCTTGCCGGCCCCGATATTGCCGATCACGACCGCAAGTCCTTTCATGGTATCGACAGCATACTTCAGTTTGATGATAGCCTCAGACTGCTGAGGGCTATTATAGTAGAACCTGCTGTCCACAACATTCGAGAAAGGATGCTCGCCAAGCTTGTAATATTCCAGATAATCCATGATCTGCTCCGCCGTATTAATAACGATAAACTATCCCACCCCGATATAATACCAGAAAAAACTTTTTAAAACAGGTGGGTTAGAGGTAGGATACCCTGTCCTTTTTTGACTTGGGTTTCTCGCCGCCAGTTCCCGCCGGTGAGCCCCCGCGTGGAGGCTCATTTTTTGCTGCACGTATCTGGGCACTGACCTGATTCATTTTTTCGGAAACCCCGCGGAACTTCGCGTTCCAGCCATATACTGACGTGTACAGATCAAGAGCTTCCTTAAGGTTATTGTTCTTTTCGTATGCCTCGGCAAGTTCATATCGCACCGGCCAGTATGATTCATCTTTTTCCGATCCCTCCAGCGCGATCTTCTTCAGCACATCTATGGCCAGAGAATAAAGGCCCTTTTCCATGTAGCAGTCCCCCAGCATTGTTGAAGACTGGATATACCGCTTCGGGTCATTCCTCGAAGACTGGAACTCCTTGATCGCATCATCAATAAGCCCCATTTCCTTGTAAGCAATGCCGAGGTTGTAATGTGTTTCAGAATCTTCATCCCCAAGCTCTTTTGCAAGCCCTCTTTTGAACTCCTGAAAAATCTCGAGTACGTCGTTGTCAAGGGCCAGTTCCGGCATCTCCTGTGCCTCGTCAAGGTCCTGCTCGGTCAGCATTATATCTTCATACTCTTCTTTTTCAGGGGTCTCAATAAGTGGAGGTTCCGGGAGTACGGGCTCTTCCGGAGCTGACGGTATTCCGACTGCTTTCGGCTCTTCACGAAGTGTTTTTACATCAGCCTGAAGCGTCTCATCAGATTTCGATGTTTTTTCGGAAGGCGGCAGCCCTGTTTCCGTGAGGGTTTCTTCAGGCTCAGCGCCCCCGGATTCAGGGATAAACTCCTGTGCAGAGTCCTCAAAAGCGGGCAGGTCTGAGGCTGCAAGGTCCTGTGTGGGGATGTACTCATCAGTATAACCATGAGAATCCCGGGGCTGAGGTGAAGGCTCCCCAAAGACTGCATCAAATCCCGTTGGCTCAAGTTCGAATTCCGCTGCCCCCGGGTGTTCTGTCTCCGGTTCCTTCTGCGGCTCGGCGGCATGTTGAGTCCCTTCGTCATAAAGTCCTGCAGAATTTCCGGGGGCAGGGCGCGCATTAATGGGCGCTGAGCCATAGGGTTCAGCTATCTGTCCGATGCCTTCAAGCCGCTCGGTGATATCGGTATTTCCGGGAAAAAGACTATGCATTTTCTCGAGTATTTTTGAAGCCTCCTGCATAAGGCCCTGCCGTATATAGAAGTCTGCCTCGGCGAGCGCATCTTCGTAGTCCTCAATTTCTTCTGTTGAATCAGCGACATCAGTCTCAGACGCCGCTGCGTACGATGTCGGCTCAAATACCGGAGGAGGCTCAACCCTGCCAACCAGTCTGGGGTCTGCCGGTGCAATTTCAACCGCGTCCCTGAGCTCCTTGTCTGCATTTTCAGGATCGCCTGTTCTCTTGTACAACTCGTGCAGGATAAGGCATTCGGTTACCGCCAGTTCCTTTTCTGCTGTTTCTGCATACAGGGCCTTCAGTCGTATGTGGACATCAATATTCTGCGGCTCCCTCATTTTGAGGCTCTCAAGCAGCTTGACTGCTTCATGTACAAGACCGTAGCGGGAAAAAATGTCGGTCTCAACAAATATCTCGTCAGCAGATTTTTCGGCCGCTGATATGATGGTGATCGTCTCCTTTTCCTGCTGATCCGGAGGCGTTTCCTGACTTGGCGCTGGGATGGGTTCAGCAGCACGAAGACGCTGCTGTATATCCTCGTCATACGGCTTTACTTCGGCAGCATTCCTGAAGCAGTTTATTGCCTCTTCCCCGAGCCCCTTTTCCTGATAAAGCTCTCCGAGTGCAACGAACTCGGTAGCCAGACGATCATCGTCCCGGGTCTGGGTGAACAGACTGACAAGCCTCCTGCCCGTTTCTATGGGGTCTATGCCCCTGAAAAGTTCAAGGAGGTGAATGGCATGATCATATTTTTCCTCAGCTACCATAGCATCAATTACCGGCATATATTCTTGCCATGCTTTTTCCTGATGCCCGGTCTTCAGGTAGATGTCGCCCAGGAGCCTCCTGACACTGACATTGTCCGGAGAGGTCTCCCTGAGTCTGAGGAGACTTTCCTCGGCGTCCGTCCCCTGGCCTGCTTCGAGAGAAAGCTCAGCGTATTTCAGGGTGATCTCAGTGTCATCGGGGAAGACTGCCAAGGCAGCTTTCATGTGTGTGACGGCACCCGGCAGGTCCCCTGTCTTTTCAAGAAGAAAGCAGATGCCGAGCACTGCCGGCTTATTCGACGGCTGTATCTCCAGTGTCTTCCGGTAAAAGTCGAGGGCCTTCGGAATTTCTTCTTTTTCCGCATACGACTGCGCAATGGCTATATATTCACCTGCTGCGTCGGACGTAAGCCCCTCCCGGAGGAAGATCTCAGCAACCTTTATCCTGAGGGGGACATTCGAAGGAGATAGTGCGAGAATCTTCTGGTAGATCTCGAGCAGTTCGTCTTTCTTACCCTCTTTCGACAGGCATTCAGCAGTTGCAAGGTAGTATTTTATCGAGTCGGTCATGAGCCCTTTTTCTTCGCTCAACTGACCGAGGGCATTCAGAGCGTCTGTATCTGCAGGGTTGATGTTCAGGACTTTCTTGTAGAGCGCAAGGGCCTTTAATGAAAACCCCTCATGCCTGAAATAATTCGCCGACTTGTGCAGATACTCAGCAGCCCCTTTTTTGTCACCCTTTCGCAGGTAGAGATCCCCGATGATATTGAAGGTATTGCCGTCCGGCGCCTCGCGGATAAGCTTGTCCCATTCCGCGATTGCCTTATCGATCTGGCCCTTGAGGACATACTTCTGGGCCTCTTTCATTATTGTGGTTTTGTCAGCCATTTTCCTATCCTACATATTAGCGTATATGATATAGTGTGTCAATAATACAGCACCTTATATGCTATTATGATATAAATCACAGGAGGTTTACCATATGTCCAGGAAAGAGAAGCCATTGCCGACCCCTGCTTCACCGGGATCACGATTCAAAGAAGATGAACGCAGCTCGACGCCGCTTATGGCCGACCAGATGGCGATGGCCGCAGCTGCCGGGAAAATAGAACAGTTTATGGAGGAGGCCCTGCCGGACAATGAGCATGCACGAAAGCTGGCAACCATGATGATGGGGATGACCGGGATGATGCCTCCAACACGGACAGAGGCCTCTCCGGCTGCGGGACAGGACCAGCCCCCCCCGAATCAGCACCAGAATCAGCCCATGTCCGGGATAGCGGATACAGGAACTCCGGAGACCCCGGTTGCGCTGCCGGATGAAGTAGTTCAGGCAGTGAAAAATGCAGATGTAAAAGGACTTATGAACCTCCTCAAGCAAGAGCACTCAAAGCGGTCAGGGGACAGCGCGACAGTGGCTGAGACTGATACATGTGCGCAGCAGGCTCCTTCTCAACAGAAGGCCCCCCTCCATGAGCCCTCCTCTCATCAGGCCCCCTCTCATCAGGCCCCCCCGGCTTCGATTGAAAAGATGCTGATCGACAGGGTGGTGGCGATTGCGTTTGAGCACGATCTTACTCCTGACTGGGTCGTCATGAGGGCGTTGAAACTCTATGTTGAGGGGTACGAAAAAACAGGGCGGCTGTAGCTCTCCTGTCCCACGATGAAGAAGCTGCTGAAAAAGCTTTTCAAAAGTCTGAAGAAAAGATTGTCATCGACGTTTCTGCCCCGGATCATCTATCTTGGCATGAGAGCCCTTTACGCGACAATGCGGGTTACCTTCAGGGGAATGGAGATACCGGTATCGTTTCACGAGCAACACAGGGGGGTCATTCTGACGTTCTGGCACAGCATGATCCTGATGAGCAGTTTTCCCTACCGCGGCAACGGGATACATGTCCTTGTCAGCAGGCACGGAGACGGAGAACTGATCGGCCGCGTCATACAGCAGTTTGGATTCTTTCTGGTGAGGGGGTCTTCGTCAAAAGGGGGGAAAGAAGCCCTGCATGAAATGGTATCCCTGCTGCGGAGGAACCGGGACGTGGCGATAACCCCTGACGGCCCGCGCGGGCCTGCTGAAGAGGTCAAACCAGGGATAGCCCAGCTGGCCCGCCTGACCGGGGCCCCGGTGATACCTGCTGCATTCTCAGGGTCCCGTCTCAAGATACTCGGGACATGGGACCGGTTCCGCATACCCTGGCCGTTTTCACGCATCGTTTATGTCTGCGGCGATCCGCTTTATTATCAGGAGGGTGAAGAGTTCGAACACTTCAGAATAAGAATCGAAAAAGCGCTCAGGGATGTTACCGCGCAGGCTGATGCCTATTACCGGTCATAGCCTTCTGCACGAAGTACTCTGGTAATATCATCTTCGCTGATTGCCCCCTGCCGTATTATGCTGACTCTCCCGCCCTGAACTTCGATAATAGTCGAGGAACGTCCCCCGGGTGTTCTCCCCCCGTCGATAATCAGGTCAGGGGCAGCATCAAAATACCGCACGACATCGTCTGGATTGTCCGCTGCGGGCATCCCGGAGATATTCGCGCTTGTCGCGGTTATCGGAAAATCGAGGCATTTGGCAAGCTCCAGGGCAATAGATGCCCCGGGAATCCTTACGGCAACACGTTCCGGCCTGCCGGCAGAAATAAAGTCCGGGAGGTCCCGGCGTGCCGGCAGCAGGAGTGTCAGCGGACCGGGCCAGAAATGCCGCATGAGCAGTCCCTCAACCTCGCTTATCCGGTCGACGAGGCAGTCCAGCATATCCACGGCCCCGATGATCAGCGGCAGCGGTTTATTACGCGGGCGCTGCTTGAGTGTGAAGAGCTTGTCATGTGCCCTGCGGTCATCGAACCTGGCC
>Ga0334722_10001993_pt1 | contig 23893 bp, 32 predicted proteins | sample C3_bottom_MG_FD_207210 | JGI IMG/M metagenome (GOLD analysis project Ga0334722, IMG submission 207210) | Sediment microbial communities from Yellowstone Lake, YNP, Wyoming, USA - C3_bottom | ecosystem: Environmental > Aquatic > Freshwater > Lake > Sediment | place: USA: Wyoming | collected... | reverse complement strand
GACCGATGACGCATTGCGGAGGTTGGAGCTCACAGAGCCGGTCGCGAGGTCAATCGTCAGCTGCTCGCCTGCCTGGCCGGTGTACTGAAGAACAGCAAGCGTCCCGGTCGTCACGTTCCCGATAGCCTCGAGCGTGGCAGCCTGCGAAAAGCTGACGATTATCTTTGCCCCCTCAACACAGTATACAGTCGCTGACGTGGGCTGCCCCGGGAGCAGCACGCTTGTGAATACAGTCGAGCCGAGAATCATGGTGCCTGACCGGTAAAAGACGCAGGTGACGTCAATGGATGAATTGTAGAACGTGACGGGCAACGTTAACGTGGACGATCCCTCGATCAGATACGCGCTTGCGGACGTTGAAGATGAGGTGCCGACCAACATCTGCTCACCGATGCCGACCGGGCACATTGAGAGGACAACCGGACCTGACCAGTTCGCGTAGGTCTGGAAGTTGCTGTAGCGCGTGCAGTAGGCGAGCCGGTAGCAGGCTGTTCCATCGGCGCGCTGAGTGAAGCTACCGCCGGCGTGGATGACCGGAACCTCGCCACCGGTCACAGCTATCGCGTTGACCTGTCCGTTAAGGCCTCCGCCGAGCTCAGAGACCTGACCTGTCGATGTGTCGAGAAGTGCGGCGTATCTGGTTGTCGTCGCACCGAAGGCGGTGAACTGGCCGCCGATCGCGATAAATCCGCTCCCCGCGCCGAGAGCGAGGACGGTGCCGTTAAAGCCGCTCGAATAATATGTCCAGGACCCATCAGACGGGTGATAAGCCGCAAGCCGCTGCGAGGCCTGCCCGTTTATGGTCGTGAATGCGCCGCCTATGTAGAGGTAGCCCTTGGAGTTGCGGAGCGCATAGATTGTTCCGTCGCATGCGTTCGGAAACGCTGTCCAGCCGGAGCCGTCCCATGCGGCAAGCTTGTTCGACGTTTGCCCGCCGGCCTGCGTGAACGCTCCTCCGATATAGAGCTTCCCATCGGACCCGAAATCCATCGTGTAGACTGAACCGTTCACGCCTGACGTGAGCGGGTAGGCGACGCCGTTCCTGATGCGCGCGACGTAGTTGCACGAAACGCCGAGGACCTGCGTGAAATCCCCGCCGACGTAGATGTCATCACCACTGACAGCCGCGCAGCGGATTACATTGTTCGCGATGCCGGTGAGAAACCCGACGCCAGGAATGAATGCAGCGTTCAGCGCGGCTGTGCTCTGTGTGTAGCTTCCCGAAAGAGCGAGGCCGGCGTCCTGCCCAATTGACCAGTAGGGGTCGGGAGCGTAGAGCCTGAGCGCCACGCGCGTGACTCCCGCCTGTGATTCCGCCCAGGTGTCGCCGACGATGTAGCAGGTAAGGTCGGCTGTGCGTGTGCCGTTCGAGACGCGAATGACCATAGGCTGCGAGGGCGTAAACGAGGAGCCCGCGTAGAGCTCGGCGAGCGCCGTCATCGCCTGCTCCTCTGTCTTCCCGAGAACCGTTATCGGAAGGTCGATGACACGTCCCGCAGGCGTGATGTCGTAGAGGTAATCGCCGGCTTTCTGTGCGTAGCCCGCAGAGGACACGCGCATATCGGGAAGGCCGCCGATCATGAGTTTTTCAATAAGCCGTCTGTAATCAGCTGTGTTTTTTGTGATATCGATTTCGGTTCCGGTAGGGGTCACGAGCTTTATGGTAATCGCCATCAGACCATCACCACGCAAGGCTCCGCATGAGATTGAAATCGCGGATGATCGATGAATGCGTAACCTGCGAATTCACGGTCAGATTGTAGTTATTTACAACCTGCTGCGCCCCCTGGACGGCGACGCCGCCTGCGACCTTCAGAGCCCGCTCGAGGTCAGGAAGCGCGCGCTGGATGCCCTTGATCCAGCCCTCAACCATCGGGCGGCCTACCTCGAGCTGCATGACGAGCGAGGGAGACCGAATGCCGAGAAAGCCCTTGACGATGTTCAGCGCGGCTCTCGCAAGGTTTCGAATGGCGTTCTTGAATGCCGCATCCATTGCCGCAAGCCCGTGGATGATGCCAAGGACAATCGCCTTCCCCAGCGCGAGCCAGTCGGTGTTTGTAAACACGTCGCTAACCCACGCCGCAAGCGCCTTCACGGCGGCGACGATACGCGGCCCGAGCGCCTGAACGAGTGTCACGAGCGCGCGCCAGGTCGCCTCCCAGGCCTCGCGCAGATACACGCCGAACCCGTAGAAGTCCCCGCGTATGAGGGCAAGGAACGCCTGGATTATCGGCCTCACGATAGAAATCACTGTCGTAACGACCGTCCTTATTGCGTTGAAGGCGACGCTGAAAGCTGTGCTTGCTGCTGTAAGCGCGGGCGGGATACAGGTCTTGAGCCAGGCAATCGCTTCCTGCACGTAGGGGCGAATCGCGTTTATCGCCGCAAGGGTAGCCGTTCTGATGCCGAGGAAGTCTGACTGCCAGGCTTTGTAGAGGAGCGCTGCGGCAGCGCCGACCGCCGCGAGAACAGCAATGACTGGCGCCCACGCTGTGACGAGTGCGATCGTTGCGGGTATAGCGTAGGAAAGAATGGCGTATGAGATTGCGGCAAGAACGCCGACGAGTATTTCCTTGTGCTGGGCGAGGAAGCCCGCAATTCTCGCGAGCGTCTGCCCGAATCTCACGAGCGCCGCCACAACCTTCGGAATCACATCAACTGCCCACTTTGAAAAGGCCTGTCCGAGCTCTTCGAGCTTCGGGAGGTTCGGGACAATGTACTTCTCGAACATGCTCTGAAGAACGGGCAGCAAGGCCATGCCGATGCTTTCCTTGACGTTTGAAATCGTCTCTCTCACATACGCCATGCGACCGGCGAACGTTGCGCCTGCGGCTGCGGCGCTTCCGCCGAACTCCTTTGTGAGCTCGGCGAGGATCATCTTCTGTGCCTCCATGAGCTTGCCGTTTCTTGCGAGAACCTTTATCTGGTTCATCTGTTCTTCGGTAAACGACACACCGACACGGCGCAGGGCGGTAAGCCCGCGTACCGGATCGTTCAGCGCTTTCCCGAGCATGATCGCCGCCGACTTCGTGTCCGTCCCGAGAGCCGTCGCCATATCGAGCGTTGCGCGTGTGACATCGGGCATTATCTTCCCGCTTATGTTTGTGAAGGTGAGGAGGAGCGACTGCGTCGCGACGATGAGGTCGTCATCCATACCGGTCACGCGCATGAGCTCTCCCGCGAGTTTGTTCGCCTGGTCTGCCGTCCAGCCGGCGACCCCTCCGGTTGATTTAATAACGGCCTTCAGCTGCTCCTGGCCTTTCTGGACTTCAGCGCCAGCCTGGACGCAGTCGTAAAGACCTTTTGCGAGTGCGGCTGCCCCGGCAACGGCCGTCGTCCCAAGCGCGATGAGCGCCGTTTTGCCGGCCGACTGGATGCGATCGGCAACGCCGCCCGCACTTTTCTGTATGCGCGAGGCGACCGGCGAGACCTTATCCTCAGCGTCGAATACGACCTTTACCGTGTAGTCCGCCATCTACCTGCCCTTCCTCGCTTTCTCGAGTTCATGCTCGCGAACCTTCGCCTCACCTGCAAGACACGCGAGCGCTTTCAGGATGTCAACCGCGCGCTCTCCGCGAAGCTCGCTTATCCTGCAGTGAAAGACGTCGCGACAGAGCACGACCTCGATGTACTCGACAGGCGGGTCGGCCCCGAGCCACAGGTGCTCTACGACCCGCCGTTCGAGTTTTTTGCGTTGACCGCCTCCGTAATCGCCGCGACGATATCATTCAGCGCCGTGATCGGAAGATCCTCAACCCCGCCCTCGACAACGCCATCGAGCGCCTTGATGAGCTCGGAAACGGGAGCCTCGCCGCGCGAGACGCGGTCGATTACAGCCCACTTCCCGAACGTGAGCCGGTCAATGTGAACTTTCAGTTCCTTCGTCACGTTATGCCACCACCGACTTCGTGACCTTCGGCGTTACAACCTCGACCTCGACGAGAATCGGGTTGGCGCTTTCGCTCTCACCTGACGGGTAGGAAAAGACCGTCACATACCCGGGATCGGTCGCGTACTGAAACTTCCCGCTCGTTCCGCCGAGCGGAGACCAGCGAACGTAGACGTTTGTCCCGTTCTCGTAGGCTGCCCGCAGCGTCTCGAACGCCCCGCTCGTTCCCTCGTCGTAGATGACTTTCAGCTTTACTTTCACTTCCTTGCGAGGCCCGACGCCAACGCTCGGGTAGTCCTGCCCGAAGGCGGTCACCGATCCGACGTCACGCTCCCCTCCGTCCATCTCGACGGCGGCCATTGAGGACGAGACATCCGTCCAGGTCGTGCCGTTCGTTGAAACTTCAACCTTGCACTTTGTGAAGAACAGTGCCATGCTACTTCACCTCCTTTTCCTTCTTCTCGGACGCGGGCTCAATCGCCCCGCCCTTCACGAGCATGTCGATTGTCTGCTCATCCAGGTGAGAGAGGTCGGTTTCCTCACCCGGCTGAACGTACTTCCCTGTCTTTGAGTTGAACAGAAGCACCTTCGCTCTGAACTTCACGCTATCACCTCCTCCTCGACGGCCGTGATATCGAACACAGCCGCGAGGTACTGAATGCCCGCAACCTCGACGGTTACGTGCCTGACCGAATACGACAGATAGGTGTCGATATCGGGAACCGCGTCGAGGGCCTCCTTTACGAGCGCCGTAATCTCGCGAACGCGCTGAACGGTGCGCGCCTCTGCCACGACAACCGGGGCGACGATGACGGTCAGTCGCGCGCTCGTTCTATCGATGGACGTGTCGAAGGAAATCCTGCGGGTCTCTATCGAATCAACGGTGATGTAGGCGAGCGGCAGGTCCGAGGCGTTCACGATGCGCTGCGGCGCCTCGCGCACGACACGGATGCGCTCGAGACCCGCGATTGCCTGCGCGACTCTTTCAATCGCCGTCATCTAGAGCCTCCGGTAGTTGTCGAGAATTGCCTGCACGTCCGCAGGCAGCCCCTTGGCAACGGTCAGCATGCCGATATCGGGAAGCCCCGCCGCGTCAAACATCTGCGCGTCGCGCAGCCGGTAGAAGTAGGCGGCAAGGCGAAGCGTCGCCTGGCGGATGTCCGCCGGCGGGGTTTCGGAAAATCCCCACGTCCCCGAAATCTCGATTACCGAGTCGTCGGTTGCGTAGAAGGACGGCGCGAATACGGCATAGTAGGGAGGGTCGGCAGGGAGCGTTCTGAATGGAACCGATACGCCGTCGACCGTGACACTCGCAATCTGGACGGCGTCATCGGGGAGCTCGATTACCTCACCGATGATGTCTTTCATGATTGCCTGCGGGTTCACGCGCCTGACGCCTGCTTGCGCCTCAAAGGAGCGATGGGTGTATGCCTCGACGGCGGCCTGCGCACGTGCGGCGATATCCGCGAGAAGCTCGCGGTCATCCTGCGTCTCTGCTCCGAGGTATGCTATGAGCTCGTCAACCGAGACATACACCCTTCATCACTCCCATCGCTATTCAGTTGTTATGCGGCACTAGGTCGTACCGAGCTTGAGCGCACGGAACGCAGCATCGAGCATCATGTGCGAGTCGAAACGCCGGTGCGCGACGTAGCCGATCTCGCCGGTTGCCGCGTAGAGCTCGACGAGTTTCTGAACCTCTGGCTGCCCGATTTCCCCGATGTAGAAGTACGCCGGGTTGAAGATGACCGCGGCAATCCCGCTTGCGGTCCCGAGAGCGTCAAGATACGAGTTCTCGTAGACCGGAATGCCGAGGATTGTGTCGGGCTGGTTGGTATCGAGCCGGCGAGTCCAGAGGTACTGACCGCTCGAGTCTTTGAGCTTTGCCACCGCCTTGACGAGCGTCGGGTGCGCCATGATAACGGCGCCGTCGCGGTACGGGCTGTCAAGCGAGTAGACGAAATCGACAATCTCGTCTGCGGCCACGGTGGACTTGGAGGCCGCCGTCACGCCAACGGTTGCGTTCTTGATGCCCTGCGGCTGCGAGGAGCCTGTGCCCTGCGTGCAGTACTGGTTCTCGGCCTTGGCGAAGGCCTGCGCGAAGTCAACGCGAAGGATCTGCCCCCACAGGTCGAACTGCGCGTCGTTTGCAAGCTCGACGGAAACCTTCGCAAGCTTCGAGAACTTGTAGGGGCGGAAGCTCGCCTTGAACCCGGTCGGGTCGGTTGCGGTGATAGAGCCGCCCTCGCTTACGAGCGCGGCAGCCGCGCTTCCGGTAAACCCGGGGATGTCTGTCGCTCCGTTCAGCTGGATGACTCGCGATCCTGCCTTACGGAAGAGCGACGCCTGCGCGATCTCGGTCACGAGCTCGTTTGCAAGCCGGGTCGGGATGAAATATCCGCCTGACGTGGTATTGAGCTTGACCTCGATTCCGTGCAGGTAGGACTTGAAGGCCTCGACCTCCTTATCCTCGTCGGTCGGCTGCGATGCGTAGCCGACTGCCTTCACTTCTGCGGACTTTGCGGCCTCGTCAAGTGCCGGGGCCTCGTCCATAACTTCCTTCTCTTCCATGTTCGTTACCTCCTTTGTGTGTGCTTCATCTGCGCTCTTTGCCTCGGGCTCGGTCTCTTCTGTCTCATCCTCGAAAGGCTGCTCTTCATCAGCCTTCTCCTCGAGGTCGATGCCGAGAGACTTCACCTGCTCGACGCCGAGCGTGCGTGGTTCGGCCGGTGTCGTGGTGAGGCTCACCTCGACGATCGGCCATGACTTGATGCATCCTTCCTCTCTCTCGACCAGGTGCGCAACAGCACCTGTCGAGAATCCCATGACGCCCTTCTCGCACAGTCCGAGAATTGCGTCGATGAAGGCCGAAAGGTACGCCTGGTGGCGCTCGAGCTGCGCCTCAACCCACAGGCCGATGTCGTCTTTTACGGTCTTCACAACTCGCCCGAGAACACTCTTCTTGAGCGCCGGGTCGAAGCCGTGCTCGTAGAGAACGACAGGCGCGGCCTTGAGCTTCTCAAGCCAGAAGTCGGTTTCCGGCGTGAAGTAGTCGCCGGTTAAGTCTTCCCCTCCGAAGACAACAGCATACCCGCCGATGGTCACGCTTCCCTCATCCTTCGAAAGAACCTTGAGGGCCTTCGGGGTTGGCGCGTTCATGCCGGCGATCTTCCACAGATACACCGGGATTTCCTCATCAGGCGTCTGGAGCTTTCGGTACCAGGCGATGAGCGCGCGCGCGACCTTCTGCCTGTCTTCCGCAGGAAGGTCAACGCGCTGGCCGCGAAAGCCAGGGCCGAGTGCCGCGGCTGCCCGCCCGAGCTGTGCGCGGGTAACATTGCCCGGTGTCTCCTCGATACGCAGCTTCCACGTCGAGGGGCTCTGTGGGTCAGGCACATAGAGGTACGCATCGGCCGTGAACTCCATCCCGTTTTCGGTCTTCGTCACGGCCTTGGTCTCTCCCGGCTCGGGGCTCGCCTCGCCGTCGACCTCTCTCTCTTCGACCTTCTTCTCTTCGTCTTCCATGCTTCTCACCTCCCTGACAGTGCTTTCTTCATTGCCTGCTCGAGCGCCCTCTCAAAAACGGCGCTCCTTCGAACAGACTCGAGTGCGTCTTTTTCTGTTGGCCATCCGCTTGCTTTGTGCATTGGCTGCTGCTTTTCAGCTGATTCCACATAGGGGGCATAGAGCGAGCGGGTTCCTACAATGAACCGGCCGTCGCCCACCTTTTCCGTTGTCCAGCTCTCCTTCAGGCGCTGCGATGATGGCTTCACGATCCTTCGGTAGGGGCCCTGCTTTCTGGTAAGCGCCATGACGTACCTGCGCTGCTTCTCGCTCGCGTAGACGAGCGGGTAATGCACCTGACTCGGGTAGGTCGCAAGCTTCGTCCGCAAGACCTCCGCGGCGGCGAGAAGCGCCGGCTCGACGACGGCGAGCGCGCGCGTCCTGGTCTCGAACCGCTTCAGCATGTTGAGAAATCTGTCCATGCCTTCGATTCTCATCGTCAGATCTCCACTCCGATACCGCACCGGCAGTTCACATGCGCCGGCGGCTCGGTATCCCACTCCTCCTCCGGCTTTCCGTTGAGCTCGCCACAGATCGGGCAGACCATCTCGTCCTCGGCCGTCAGCCACTTGCGGTGCGCTTCGATCCCTGCCTCGCGAAGGGTATCGACATAGATCCCGCTCGATGCAGAGTACGCGTAGGTGACCTCGGTCGTCGCAATCATTTCCGCACGGTATGCGCCGAACGATGGCTCGAGAATGTTCACGAGGTCCTGGCGCGTCATGCCGGGCGTTTCTATGAACTTTGAGACAGCGGCCTGAACTGCCTTTCTGTTTGTGTCATCGAGCTGTGCCGCGAGGTCAGAGACGTGGTTCCTCGCCCAGTCGAGCGCCCGGGTATTCACGACCGCCGGGTCGAAGATCGCGACCGTCGTCGTCGCGTAGTAGACGACTCCCTCATAGACAGCCTGAGCGAGCTCAGGCCCGAGCGCGGCCTTGAGATCATCGCGGAGCGGCGCGAGAACGTCCTCGATATTTGCCTGCTCCTCTATTGCGGCTGCGATGTCGTCGCGGTACTTCGAAAGGACGTCCTGGAGCTTTGATGTGAGCTGCTTTTCGCGCTTGTCGCGCATCTTATCCATTGCCTTCAGCGCGAACGGCTCGAGCCCTGCCTCGAGACCAAGGCGAACGAGTGCGGAAACGTGCGGCGGGAGAACCTGCGCCTTGAACGCGCGCGCCCGCTCCGGGCTCTTCTTCGCAACCTCGCGCCACTTCTTGAGCTCGACAAACCGCGCCTCGGTTGCGAGCGACTCATCGATTTGAGGAGCTGACTCGTCAACCTGCGACTGCTCGAGCGGAGCAAATCCCATCCACTCGCGGGCTTCGTTTACAGTGATGACGCCTCTATCGATGAGGAGCGCGACCGCGTTTGCCTTGACACTCTCATCCTGCTGGAACATCTCAAGCGATGTCGGGTCGAACTGAATCTGATACCCGAAGCGGGCGAGGTAGCGGTTCAGGCCTTCCTCGATGAGGCCGGCCTCGGGGATTATTGTCTCCTCGTAAAAGCTGCGCCTGTGTTCCTTTGCCGTTGCGTAGTTTGCCGCGTCCTCAAGAAGGGTCTGGGGAACTCCCATCGCCGCGCAGATCTGGTTTCTGACCGCGTCGAGCACCGGCTGGATGTCGAGCTCCCTGACCGAGTTCCCAACGACAACCGGCTTGACATTCGCGCGCACGGCGACCTGCCCGAAGGCGTTCTTGACTCCGGAGACCACGCGCCGCCACCAGTTCTCGAGTCGCTCGATGTCGGCCTGCGGCGGGTTGCCCTCGACGGTAAGAATCGTTGTCCCTATTGCCCCGCGCTCGAAGAATGCCGCGAGGTAGTCGTTTGCCTGGTAGGCAACGCGCGCCGCGGAAATCGCGGCCTGCGCCGGAGCGATTCCGTATCCCACCTCCGCGTCGCATGACGGAAGAAATATCCAGGCTATATCGAGAGGCGTGAGCTTCACCTGTGTTGTCCCGACGGTGCGGGTGAAACCGGTAAGGCCGTTCTGCTCGTTTATCTCGGGGCGGATTGAGAGCGGCGTAAGCGCCCGCAGCACGCGACCGTCGACGATCGCGTAGGCGCGGCCGTAGGAGCAGAGCGACTGTTCGATAACGTAGAGCGCCGTCCGGAGTCCTGGAATTTTCGACTCGTCGGTTTGCTTGCCACGGTAGGTGACAATTACCGGAAGAGATGAGATCGCCTTTGCGCGGATGTCGATTGTACGGTAGAGCCATGGGACGAGCACGTCGTCGCTTGTGAAGTCCCCCCTCGGGAAGGATTGCTCGCGCTCGACAGGAATGACCTTCAGTTCCGTTGCACTCTCACCCCATCGCCGGGTACTCGCCCTCATTGCGCCGATTATATCATGAACCCTCTACAGGAACTTTAAGTATCGGAATACCACGCGAAAATCCCCCGCGCCTGCGCCGAGAGCTCGTCGAACGCCCCGGCTGTCGCATCAACGATATCGTCATGCTGCCCCTGCGGGAACACCGCTATCTCATCCAGGAACTCCGCGTTCCAGGGCCCGCGAACGAGCCTCACGTTCCCCGCCTCCGCGGCACTTGCGAGAGGCGCAGCCCGCATGACCTTCGAGCCAGTCGATTTCACGCCTTTGAAGTCGAAGCCGAGAAGCGGCCCGCGCGCGTAGTGGTCGATGAGCGCCACACCGGATGAGCCAGGCTCCTGCTCCATGCGGATTGCGCACTCGCGCCCGTCGAGTGCCGCCGTCTGCACGATGAGCGCCTCAACCGCGCCGGGCGTCGCCCGCGTTCGAACGACATCGACGACGTAGAAGATGCCGTCCTTCTCACACATTTTGACGCCTGCCGTGAAGTCCGGGTCACGCCCCGCCTTCGCCTCGGTTGCCGCAAGGTCCCAGAATCTCACGCAGCGCGCGTCGTGTGGAAAGTCCTCGACGATTTCGAACCACTCGCGGCGGAAGATCGCCCCTTCCTCGCGCACATCCCAGCGCCCGAACCGCAGCTGCTCGCGCGTTACGGGATCGAGCCTTTCAAGCGATTCCAGGTATGCCTCCACATCGAGGTGCGGGTTGTCCTCGAGTGAGGCCGGAATGAAGACGCGCCCCTCGTGCTCGTAGATGCGGTTGAAGTCGATGACGTCCGGAATGTTGAATCGTGATTTGACCCAGTCATGGCCGATACCGCCGGGGTTGGTCGCAGCGCGCATACGTAATGGAACATTTGCGCCTTTGAGTCTGCGCAGGCGCGAGAAGAGGTAGAGGTACTGCGTGAGGGAGAACTGCGTGAGCTCATCGAACCCGATGAACTGAAAGGCCGAGGACTGGTAGCGATATTTGTCCTTCTCGTTTTCCAGGTAGCCGAATGTGAGCGAGCCGCCGCCGGGAAGCCGCCAGGTTTTCGCCCTGTCGTCCCACTCGAGACGCCCGCGCAGCCAGCGCTCGGCCCTGTCCATGAGCGCGTCCGGAAGGACGAGGTCAGTGTAGGTTCGGCGAAGGAGCAGGGCGGAGTAGCCGGGAACTTCGATGTACTGAAGCGCGGCCATGAGAAGGGCCTCTGATTTGCCAGGGCCTGCGGCTCCGCCGTAGAGAGCCTCGATTCCGTCATAGAGCAGGAACGCCGCCTGCTTCGGTGTCGGGTCGTGAGGGATGTAGGGATTTTCAAGAACCGTCGCCGCGAGAACCGCTTTCATGAGAGCCTCGGTTCGCGAGCTCTGCTGCACGGGCGAACACCTCCGCGTATCTCTGGATTCGTTCCTCGAGGTCGCCTGCCGGCTTTGCTATCTCGATGTTTTCAACGGTTGTCTTATCGGACTGCCCGAGGAGCTGCTTCCCCAGCCAGATGAGCATGGCGGAATTGCCTTTCTCCGCCGCGGCTATCTGAAGGGAGCGGAGCTTCAGCTTGAGGTGCGCCTGGCCTGTTTTGTATGCCTCAAGTACCTCGGGCTGATCGACAAGGCGGGCGCGGAAGGTGTTTTCAGCGATGCCGAGAACGTAGGCGATTTCATCCTGGGTGCAGCCGATCTCCGCGAGCTTTCGCACGCGCTCGATCTCGTCCTGGTCGAGAAGTCGTTTCTTTCCACCCATGGGGAGATGATACCACGACAAAAAAAGACCAGCCGGCTGGAGGTGGTCGCCCGCGAGACGGGGGGTGGGTTGACCCCGGCTGGTCTATTCCATTTTAGTGAACCGCCGGTCCGCACGCAACCGGCAGTCCAGGGGAAGAGGGGGCACGATACGGAGTTGCAGGGTTCCCGGCGTCGTGCGCCCGCCTCGGTAAAATCTTAGTCAGAGATCTGCGTTGTGTCAATGAGCTTCGCGAGTTCTTCTGCCGGCACCCGCACACTGAATCCGGAATTCGGAAGGTCGTCTGATTCGGGGAACCAGCATGAAACTATGAGCGAGTCTCCCTCGATGTAGATGACGAGGCCCTCATCGAGCCTGGGGTCGTGCGCCACAAGCTGCGGGAATGGTATTTCCCCGCCGCTTTCCACGAGTTTCGCCTCCATGATCCTTTCTCCTCCTATGACGTCTGCGACCCGCCAGATAAGCCAGAACGACGGAAGCTCACGCAGGATGTTGTCGGTCCTTGTCCATGCGAGCTGTTTCCTTTCAGTGATGGCGCCGCTTGCGAGGTCAATCCAGCATTCGTAAAGACCATTGCCCCGCCTGCAGATGAAGGTACCGGATATGCCGAGTTCGGCGAGACCGGCTTCCTGCTCGATCCGCGCTATTGCCTCGCCGAGCACACTGGCAAGCTCGCGCTCGTCCTTCATGAACCGCTCATAGAGCCTCATTATTTCTTCCTTCATCGGGCCAGTCTCCACTCGATTGTCTGGACTCCCGAAAATCCGAGCGCCCTGGCAACCGCGGCCGAGAGGTCGAACTCCCGCCCGGGAACGTAAGGCCCTCGGTCTTTCACCGGAACCCGCACAGTCCTGCCCTTGTACCGGATCTCGACAATGGTTCCGAGGGGCAGGCTTTTGTGTGCCAGGCACCAGGTATCCGGCCCGTAGAGCGTGCCGTCAGCGGTGCGGTTGCCGTAGCATTCCGCGCCGTACCAGGAAGCGACGGCACGGCGCCACTCGCCACGCGCGACTGCGATGTGGTGCTTGTGAGCGGAAGGCCGGCCCGAAGGGAGGGGAAGAACCGGCCTCCAGCTCACAACGTTCAATATGGCGAACGGGAGGAGTGCAAGATAAACGCTCCGTTTAGTGTGGCTCATACCTCTCCTCCTTCTCGTGTCTGAAAGCTGCCGCGCGCATTCTCGCTCGGAGCTCGAGATCCTCAAGCTTTCGCAGCCGCTCGAGCCGCACGTAGAGTGCGGAAAGCACGAGCGCTGCCATGATGATGAGAGGAGCCCAGGGGATCACTTCCACCGCCTCCACTCGCCCGTGATGAGTGCCGCGAGAACCCACGGCCCGATGAGAACAACGAACGCTCCGATGCCCTCGCGGAGCCCGTCTGCTACCGCGTTCACAGCGTCCACCTCCCAGGCTTGAACGCAAACGCCGCTCTCCAGACGAGGTCCGCCTCGCCCTCGTCAACGTAGAGAGAGCCGTCGGGGAACAGCTCAACGGCTATCTCGTCACCCCGCGTTATTACGACGTGGTCGCCGTCCTGGAAGAACGAGTGCCCATCCGGAAGGTCGGTGAGGCCCGCCAAGACCCCGCCGATGTACCGCTTGAGCAGCGCTTCCCCTAACATTTGAACCACCTCCAGCGTCCATTATCGGCAGGACGCAAGCGCGTGTCAATAGTTTTTTCAAAAAAATTTAGCGACCATGAAACGCCGTGACGTGCGCACTCGTAAATTCGCCCGAAAATTTTTTCACGCCCATGCAGAATCCAGGAGTGGCCGGCGGGAAAGCCGATGCCCTCAGAAAGCCCTCCCGCCGACCGCGACCGAACGATCCAGCGTTCACCTCCTTTCTATCAGCGCAGATGTCGTTAGAGGCCTCCAGAACGCGCGATAATCGTTCGAATGCCCTCTCTGCGTGTCTTGCACATGCAGGGAGCCCTTCGCCCGCGAGACGGCGGAACAGAGGCCTCCTCGCTTCAATCTCGCGCACCCTCGTGCGCCTCCTCGATGACGATCAGAACCTCGTCGCGCTCGGCGCCCGTTTCGATTTCGAGCGAGCGCGAAACGATGAAGGCCGTTGAGTCGTCCGGCGCGAGGCCCGCGGCGACAATTGCGTCCTGCACACCTTTGAGCGCCGGGCAGTTCGCGTAGTTGTCGATGTCGCGCCTGCGCCTGTCGCGAAAGCGCGCAACAATGCGCACCGAAAGCGGAGGGGAGACCGGCGTTCTGTTCTTCGCTGCGACAATGAGCGCCCAGGCGTAGCCCTCCCACTGGCGTTTCATTTCCTGCTTTTTCGCCCAGTGCCAGTGAGACCAGGTGTTGTAGCTCGGGATCTTCATCGGGATGACTATCTCAATTTTCGACAATATGGCCTTCCTCCTCCGCTTTCTTCTTCGCAAGGAACTCGCGCATAACATCGACGGTTGAGATGTAGCTATCGCTCTGCGCTGAAGATACGGGCTGGTTCTCTTCCTTCACTGGTTTGCTTTTGGTTCTGGTCGAACGTGAAGATAGTTTGTCTTTAAGTTTGTCTTTATTATTGTCTTTATTATTGTCTTTAGCCCTCGAAAATTCCCGGTTTGAACTGCTGTGATGCGACCCCAATTTTGCCGAATTCGGCAAAACATTTTGCCTTCTACGGCAAAACACTTTGCCTTCTACGGCAATATTGTTGCCGTCTGAGGCAAAATCGTTCTCGGTTTTGCCTTCTACGGCAAAATCACCATCGCCAATTTTGCCTTCTACGGCAAAATCGAACGCACGCATTGCCTGCCGGTCTATGCCTGCGTCCCAGAGCTCCCAGTCCTTCTGGATCGCGTAAAGGCCGGAGCCCTTACCGGTGCGTGCGTAGGAGATCATCCGTCGCTTCACGAGGGCAGCGCGTGCATGGCACGCGTGAGCTTGCGAGAGGCCTGTCGCCCGGGATATCCAGGAGAGCTGAAGGTCGGCACTCTTTTTGTTGTATCCGTAGGTCATCCGTATGATGTAAAGAAAGAGGCGCAGCTCGCGCCCGCTCAAGTCGCGGCACGCGGACAGCGCCTCTAGAAGCTCGTTGGCAATCCTTATATAGCCGTTCCGGACTTCTGGTTTTGCCACCGCGCCACCTCCTAGTCCTCAAACACCGCGCGGAAGCGCGCCTCCGGAACCGCTGCCTCGACCTTCTTCGCGGTCTTCGGTCGTACGGGCTCGCCCCGCATCATCCGATCAACAATGTAGTACGAAAGTCGCCCCTCGGCAAACGCTCGCGCGAGCTTCGGAGCGATCTCGTTTCTGTTCTCCAGGTAGAACACTACTCTCATGCACATCACCTCCTGATTGCTTTTCTCTCGCCCGCCTGCGTGAAGCGGCACATTCCGAAGTAGTCGCAGTACTCAGGGGAGCATATCCAGGCGTCGGCTGGCGCCGGCGGGAAGACGCCCGCCTCGATTGCCCGCGCGCGCTCCTCGATCTCTGCTGCAATGCCGTTGAGCCTGTCGGGAATCTCGACCTCGAACTCGACGATATCGACGCCGGCACGCTTCGCAACGCAGACCACGTATCGGCCACGCTCGGGTCGCGGGAATGTCGGGTTGACGTCAGCAAATGCGCGCGCGAGACGGCCGTACACGACCATCTGCGTGGCGTCCATTGAGGAAGGCGTCCTGGACTTCAACTTGAAGTCGAGGATTTCGACCGCGCCGTCTGTCTCGCCGATGAGGTCGATGCGGCCGCGCATGTCAACGGCCCCTACGCGACCCTCGAGCTCGACCTCGACTGCGAGCGGACGAACCCTAGCGAGGAAATCCTGGTGAAGCTTTCCGAGGCATAGCTCAACCTCACCTATAAGGTTATTTGCGTCAGCCTCGGTGCCTGGGCGCAGCGCGCTTTCGGCCTCGAGCTCGGCGAGTTTGTCAGCCACTGCCTTCTTGATCTCGTCGAAAGTCAGAGCCTCGCCTGTGTCGAGGATCGCCTTGAAATATGCCTCGATGGCCGCGTGGAACGCCACGCCTGCGGCAGCTCGAGGGGAGAGGAACGAGGGCACGCCCTCGATATATTTCATGCGGTACTGCTCCCCACATAGAGCGTGCGAGGAGAGAGCAGAAAACGACTGCACACGGTAGTTGCTGTTATTCGAAGACATAGTCATCCGCCTCGCTTTCAACGTCGTTCTGTTTCGCGGCTGCTCGCGCTTCTATCTCCGCCAGGCAGGCGTCAAACCTGTCGCGCGGCAGCACTTTCTTGCCGCCTTCCTCTATTACGAAGCCGTCGATTATCTGCTTTATCTCGTCCTTCCCCAGCTTCGCCGCATACCCGCGCGCGTAGAGCATGCGCAGCTGCTGCTGTGTAACCGGCAATGTTTCGGGTCCTGGATGCGGATCCTTAGCTGCCGGAGCCGGAGCCTGCGCGCCCCCGCTTGCCGCATTCGCGTCATCGTCCTCCTCGCTTGCGAGACCGAGCGCTGCGGCGAGAGCGTAGCGGCGCAGATAGGTGACGAGAGCTCCGAGCTTCTGCGGATCCTGCGGGCATGGCATGCCGATCATTCCGGCCCGGTGCACCTCGTCCCCATAGAAGAAGAGCGTCGTCACGTAGACGATCCCTTCCTGGTAGTCGAGGTTCTGCGAAAACGCAATGCCTTCTTTGTGGAGCGCGGCCCGGGCCACGCGGATGACCTCGTCGAGCGGGGCGTACCTGCTCCGAAAGTGAGGGTTCTCGGCTGTGCGCTTTGGCTGCTCGATTGCAGCCTGGGCCGCGAGAAAAGCCTCCTGGAATGTCTTCCCCTTCTTTTCCTGCTTCTCCACTTTTACCACCTCCATGAAATAAAGGAGCGGCATGGCGCGAGCCCTTACCGCTCCCTTTCATCCCACTCCCTGACTGCTTCGGCGAGCAAGTACGCATCGGCGTACGTGAAGTGATCGATCAGGTACAACGGCTCATCGTCGTAGGCTGTGACGATAAACCGGTGGCCGAGCGGGTTGTGGATTACCAGGCCGCCCTTTCCATCGCGCTCTACGCGCCACTCGGGCGGGGCCTCGGCCTCACCACAGGCGAGGGCCCGAAGGTAGGGCTGCGCCGCCACCTCAATGGCGCAGATTCCCTTGTAGGCCTCCTCGGCGAGCTTGATGATTTCTGCCCTGGTTTTGCTGTTCATACCGACCACCTCCAGTGGTTTTGAGACCATATTACGTGCGGGGCAGAGCCGTGTCAATAGTTTTCTCAAAGAATTTTTGAGAAATTCTAGAGCACCCGGGTATCGTCAAGCGCGATGCGTATCGCTTTTATCCCGTCACCGGCGATCGGGTAGCCGCGCTTGGCGACGTATGCCGGGTATTTCTGGCGCGCGGGGAGGTTGACGAGGAGAAGTTTGTTTACGAACGGCCCGTGAAGTCCATACTCGATTCGGTAGCGTTCGAAGACCACGAACTCGTGGGTGTGAGCGTGCAGGTAGATGTCGGCGCTTGCCACCTGAATGAGGTCCTCGAGCTTATTCGCCTTCGCTCCGATTCGCTTTCCGCCCCCGCTTCCATGAATGGCGTAGATCGTGCGCGCACCCCAGGGAAACGAGAGCCTGATAAGAGCCGCGCAGCCGAGGTATGGAACGCCGTACAGCGTGCAGAAGAGCTTCATCGGGTCTATGCCTGCGACGCGCTCGAGGCGTTCCTCATGATTGCCGACAACAACGCCGACGGTTACCGGCGCGAATTCCGAGATTATCTTCGCGAGCTCCGTCATTTCCGCCATCGGGTCGGCGCCGAAGGGGGTTCCTGGCTTTACGATGTCCATCTGAACGATGTCGCCGAGGAAGAGAATGCGCGGGTTTTCGACTGCCTCGCAGGTCCTGCGGATCTCATCAACGAGCTCGCGGGCGCCCTCGACGCTTGTTACGTGCGAGTCGCATATGACGATGAGCGAGATTGTCTCGTCTGTAATTCTCGTCTCGAGGTATGAAATGGCGCCGGTGTCTAGAAGCTCGTGCTGGTAATGGTCTCGCTTGTACTCATAGATCGCGTCCTCAAGCGTTCGGCGGGTGTACGCGTGCCCGAGTTCGCGCTCGAGAACGCGCTGTATTTCCTCGAACGAGGCGCCGCGATTCCTGAGCTCAAACGCGCGCCTCATCATCTTCTTTGAGTATCCCTTGCTCACATGCGCCTCCGTTCATACGGAGCAGTCGCGCGGGCAAGCTTTCGCCTTATTGTCGCCTCTGCTATCTCGTCCTCGAGAAACGCCCGGAAGGCCGCCTCGCAGGCAACCGAGTCAACCCACATGTCGTACAGGGCCATGCAGGCCTCGCGGGTATCAGCGTCGCAGGCAAGACACGAGAAGTTAGACTCGCTGCACATTGCGATCAGGACGTCTATCGATGCCCGCTTCCTCGGCATTTCCTACTCCGCCGCGATGAAAATACGCCGCTTGATTGTCTGTCCCGCGCTTGTTTCCGCCGTGACCTCGACGAACATCGTGGCAACGACCGTCACCATCACATAGACGACAGGGCTCACGATGTCCGCCTGCGGGTTTGCGCTTGAGTCAAGCGAGGTGCCGTCCTTCGCGTAGGTTGTCGCGGTTGCCTGCGTTATCGTTTCCGTCTCGTCGATTTCGTAGGAGAAATCAATGCCGTAAAGCCTTCGCGACCCTGTCGTCTCATTAACGTAAAAATTGGCTTTCATAAAATCACCCCCTCGGCGTGTAGAGTCTGCGCCGCATGCCGCGCAGCAGTCGTGCACTGCGCGATATGAAAACCTTTCTCGGCTGCGGTTGCTGCTCGCCAACGATCGCGTACTTCATCGTGCGCGTGATGGCGTGCTCGAGGCCGACCGCGTAGGTGAGGCTCTTTGCGATAACCCTCTGCTCAAGCGATTGCACAACGTAGGCGAGCTGCTTTGCAATCGTCGACTGCGTCGCGACGCGGTAGATGAGATCCTTTACGATGGCTCCTGCCTGCGCCGCTGCAATGGCGTAGCGAAGCGCCTTCTGGACGACGGCGGAGGAGCCGACGCGATATGTGACATTCTTTGCGACGCTCGCCGTTGAGCCTATCGCGTAGCGTACCTGTTTCGTTATGGCCGCAGCCTGGGTTGCGATGCGGTAGGTAAGGTTCTTGACTATCGTGCCCGCACCTGCCGCATAGACGACATACTGAAGTGTTTTCTGTACGACCGCCGATGAGGAAACGCGGTAGGTGACGCTTTTTGCAATCGCCGTTGCCGTCTGAACCGCATACCTTGCCTGTTTTGCGATAGTCGATTGCGTGAGAATGCGATACGCGAGGTTCTTTGTCTGCGCGTATGCTGATGCTACGGCGTAGCGCGCGCTCTTCTGAATTGCCGCAGCCTGCGCTGCGACACGGTAGGTAAGTTCCTTTGTCTGGCTCACACCTGCCGCAACCGCATACCTGGCCTGCTTTGAAACCGTCTGCGCAACGCCGATTGCGTATTGAAGGGGCTTTGAAAGGGAGGACTGTGTTGCGATGCGATAGGCGAGGTTCTTTGCCTGCGAGTAGGTCGCAGCGATTGCGTAGCGGGCCTGTTTTGTTATGGTTACAGGAGTTCCTGTTGTTGCTGACGTGTAGCTGAAGCCCGATATGTACGTCGCCTTTGTGGAGGAGCCGTGGTACAGGCGTGCTTCCTGGTTTGTTCCCAGATACGTGTAGTATGTAAATGTCCAGGTTGCCGCGTCAAGCTGTGCCGCGTTCAGCTGCTCTGTTGTGAAGTCTCTCGATTTAGTTGTCCAGTCAACGTGTTCTTCAATCCAAAACCTCACATGTACGGAGTCAGTCGCATTGAGCGTGGTTTGTGGGCACGACCACGTTGCCTGCTGCGCACCCTCTCCAGAAGCGGATCGGAGCACTTGTGCCACAGAGGAGCCGAGTACAACCTCGCTTCCGTTCTGTCTGCGGACGATGCAATCGGCGTACCATGCATACTCGCTCGCGCCATAGCTCTGAGAGAGGTATGACTCGGTTGACGTGTTGGCCGTGCCGAGCGAATAGGCAGTGAGCCCGTTTACCGTTACCTGGTCGCTTCGTGCGTACCGTGTTTCAACCGGCATTTACGTCTCCCTTACGGCTGGTCAGCAAAGCGTGCCCTGAGTTCGGGGAATGTCGAATACACGCCCTCGAAGTCCTCGGGCGCGACAAGCTCCTTCTCATAGAGCGGCTGGGGAAGCACATCCTCGCTTCGAACGAGCGCGTATGACTCATCGCTTGTGTACGCCGCGCTCCAGCGGTAGAATTGCTCGGTTCCCGGTGGTAGCGCGCTCGTCCTGACGATTTGATTTTCCTCGACTGAGGTTGTCTCTCCCGCCGCGTTCTGGTGGATAACGCGCTCCATGACCTGGTACTTAGCCGTCTTTACGAGGTACCAGTATGCCACTTATATCACCTCCTGCGTTTTCAAAGCGTACCGTGTTGTAATCCTCGGTAACGATTGCGAGCCTTCCGGGAATGAGAATCGCATAGGCCCGCTCATCTCCGCGTTCCCATCCGACGACGCAGAGACGCTCCCTGCGCTCGAATGGCGTGAGCGCTGACCAGACATAGTTGAGATAGAGAAAGACGGGCGAGGCGCCCTCCGGCACGTCAAAGGAGACGCGCCTGCGCCCGCGAACAGCGTGGAAGCGAACGACGTTTTTATCGACGAGGTCAGCGCAGGTAAGCCCGTCGCGCTTCCTGAGAACCTCGCCCTCCGCCGTCTCCGCTTCCCACATCCAGTCCCTGTTGAAGAACACTTACGCGACCTCCGTGTATTTGTAGTTCATGGTACAGGTCGCCCCGGCTGTTGCCCCGCTCGTTGTCTGGATCTGATGGACAAGGTAGTCGGAGTACCCCACGCCCGTGAGCTGGCCGGTGAGCGACCCGGCGATTCCGAGGTTCGCGCTTGACGGCTCCGCGGTCGGCATGTCCTGTGTCGCGACTGTTGACGCGTTCGCTGTCGGTGCTGCATAGGTTGCGGCGGTGTAGCTCGTGGTGCGAGCGTTCGTCTTGTGCGAGGCGTTCGTGCCGAGGTTACCCGTGCGCCAGACCTTGAGGTCCTTGATTGCCGAGCTGCCACCCATGTTGGTGACGTGGAAGCGCTGCCACTTCTCGTAGGAGTTTGTGCCGGGTGTGATGGCGTAGGTTACCGGGTCGAGATTTGCGGCGTCTGTAGAGCCCATGTTCGAGTTCGTGATATTGTGGGTTACGGTTTCGCCCGCGCCGTTCGATTCACAGATTTCGACTGTTGCTGCCATTTATGTCACCTCCTTTCTACTCTCCGAATGTTGTTTTAGCCTGCGAATACAGGCCGCTTGAGGCAAGCCCCGCGATGAGCCCGCCGAGAACGCCCTCGGCTGTGACCCCGTAGAGCGTGATGAAGATTGCAAGCGCGACGGCAAGCGCCAGGACGGGAACGAAGCGCCTGTCCAGCGGGACAATTCTCTTGATCACCTGCACGATTCCCGTCACAATCGGCACGATTGCAAGTGCTTTTTCAGTGTCCATTCCTTCACCTCCTAGATCTTTATCGCGCGTGCGACGACCTGAATCAGGTAGTTGAGGACGACGAGCACGGCTCCCGTCGCCCCGGCCGCCTTCGCGATGATCGCGTTGATGTCGCCGACCGTTTTCTCGATGCGCTCGATTCTCTGACAGGTTTCCGCGATGTCTTCCTCAAGGTGCTTGATGCGAACGTTGTCCGCGGCGAGGTATGCGGAAAGAGAGGATACTTCCTTCGCGACATCGTCAACCCGCGCGTAGAGCTTCTCCAAAAGGATCCGTTCTTCCTTTGTCATCGTCCCACCCCCGCCGCGATCGCCGCGCCCATGAGCCGCCCCGTTTGCTGCGGGTCGTGGACGAAACGGTTAAAATGCGAGTCGTTGTCGATGAAGAACGGCTCGAATACGATTCCGGTTTTTGGGACACGGGCGATGCAGATGTGCCCGCGGTCGCCGGCATCAAGCCGATTCGTCTTTGTCTCGATTCCCGTTTCGCGCTGCCAGGCGTCAGCGATGCGCTTTGCCTGGGTCTCCGCTGCGACGTATTCCATGACTCCATAGCTTCCGCGGCCTGCGTTTAAGTGCAGCTGGACGTAGAGCGAGGCCTTGAGTTTGTTCGCCAGATCGTTGCGCGCCGGGTAGTCCATGAGCCTGTCGTGGTAGTCATCCGGAAAGATGACGACCCGGCAGCCGCGCCGCTTGAGTTCGTCGCGGATGAAGCCGACGCAATCGATGTAGAAGCCGGCCTCGGTAACGCCCCGGTAGGACGCCCCGCGGTCTCCGGGATTTGAGGCCTTCCCGTAATGGCCGACATCGAGGAAGACAAGCGGCCCTGGTTTCGGGGCTCCCGGTTTGAAGCTTGCGAGGTAGGCGCGGTTTATGGCGGCTGCGGTCGCCGGCCCGACAATGCCATCGACCCCAAGAGCGTGCGCGCGCTGGAAGGCCCTCACCGCCGCCTCGGTTCGGGGCCCGAAATCCCCATCGGCAACGACGGGGTAGCCAAGCCGGCGGAGCTTTGCCTGAAGTAGCCTTACGGCTATTCCCCTCATTCCTCTTCTCAGCATACGGATCACCCCTTATCTGCTTTTGATTATAAACGCCTGATATCGCGTCCCTGCCTCAGGGCTTGTTCCTGTGTAGAGAGACACCGAGACTGTCGCGCCGGTATTCGATTTCCCCTGCAGGTAGATTCTGAAATCGCTGTAATCCTGATCTGTTACGTGAATGACGGTCCGCGAGTAGGAGGTAGCTCCGGAGGTGGGCAGAGCGAAGTACTGGGCTATTATGGTTCCCCCTCCGTCGTACAGAGAGAGCGACCAGAAGCAGCTCCCGACGCTCGTGTTCCCGTAAAGACCAAGCGTCGCGACAACGAGGCTGCCAGCCGGAACGAATCCGAAACCGATGTAGGGCTGCGCGTCGGCGCCGTTGTTCGTCCACGTCGTCCAGCCTGTGCCGATGTTCTGTGTGCTGCCTGGCGCCTTCCACCCGTACGCGACGTTGAGGTCAGCGTAGGTAATCGAGTGGGCGACGTTGAGGTCAGCGTAAGAAATCGGAACGGTCGGGAGACGCGCCTGCTCGAGCCGCGCGATGCGCTGGTTGAGCCTGTCCAGTTCCTTTATGACGACTTCTTCAAATCTCACAGTGTCGCCTCCAGGTGAAGTCGTGCTCGCTCCTCACCGGCGCGCTTCGTAAATTCCATAGCCTTCACAAGCGCCGGCGTCTCGATTCCGGAAACGGCGACTGTCACGAGGTCGCCCTGCCGCACATCAACGCCAACGGTGAGGTCATCGGTCTCCTCGACCTCGACGCTCACGACGGTTTTCGGGCGGGTGCGCTCAACCTCGTTCTCGGCAAGCGCAGAGAGATACGTCGTCACATCGGTGAACGGGATAGTGACAAAGGCCGACGAGTATGAAAAGACCGCGGCGCTTTCCGTTACCACATCGACATACGAACCGACCGTGCGCGTTTCAAATCCGCTTCCTCCGGCATAGCACCTCGTTATCTGCGAGGAGGCGTCGGTTGAAATGGAGAACTGCGTTGCGCCGCTCATCGTCGTTATCGTTCGCGTTTTCGTGAGGTCTGCACCGGTGAAGTTGAGGGCCACCCTGAACGTAGCGGTTGTTCCGTTCTCTGAAAAGTCCCAGACGAGCGTCTCGCCGTTTGTGCCCGCTGCCGCAACGATTTCCGAAAGAACGTCGGAGATCTTACGGTAGCTCGCATCGATTATGACGGTACCGGCTGTGCCAGAGGCGGAGGCGACGGTAAGGCGCCCGTAAAATCCCTGCCCTATTGCCTGCGATACGTAATATGCGGCGAGCGTATCGGCGGCGCCAGTACGGCCGTTCTGGGTGTCGTCTGCCGGATAGATGAGCCTGTCGAGGACACCATTCACATGAATCGCGGAAACCGCCGTGACGTCCTCGCCCTGTGCGTAGCGGCGCTCGATAGAGGTCACGAAATACAGGCCGATCTGCGCGCCCGAGCGCGAGATGGAGATGACGTCGAACGTCTTTATATCGATGTCTCCGGGAACGACAACCGACAGCGCGCCGGCGCCGTTCACGACGCGCGTCGCTGAGAGCTCGATGAAGGTATCGAGCTCATATTTCTGAGCGACAGTCTGCCTGTCGTAGATGTCGACCAGGAAATCAGCCATTGAGCGCCTCCGCAAGCGTCAGGTATTTTCCTCCCCGGTAAAGGGTCGCGGTTGCTCCGGAGCCGCTGATCTTGACGAAGAGTTTATTCTCCCCGATTATGGGCCTGATGGCGCTGAGCGGAAATGTTGCTGAGAACTTCCCGACCGATGACGCATTGCGGAGGTTGGAGCTCACAGAGCCGGTCGCGAGGTCAATCGTCAGCTGCTCGCCTGCCTGGCCGGTGTACTGAAGAACAGCAAGCGTCCCGGTCGTCACGTTCCCGATAGCATCGAGCGTGGCAGCCTGCGA
>Ga0334722_10001992_pt1 | contig 23900 bp, 13 predicted proteins | sample C3_bottom_MG_FD_207210 | JGI IMG/M metagenome (GOLD analysis project Ga0334722, IMG submission 207210) | Sediment microbial communities from Yellowstone Lake, YNP, Wyoming, USA - C3_bottom | ecosystem: Environmental > Aquatic > Freshwater > Lake > Sediment | place: USA: Wyoming | collected... | reverse complement strand
GCTCCAGGACCTGATCGCGACGCTGCCCGATCCCGACCCGCAGATCACGTCGTTCTCGGACGCGGTGCGATCGCGGAAGAAGTTCGTGCTGAACGAGTTGAACGCGCACCGTTCCGCCACGCTCGTGAATCTCGGCGTCATCGCCGTGCGCCTCGGCCGCACGTTGCACTACGACCCCGAGCTCCAGCGGTTCCGGGATGACGAAGCCGCCAACCGGATGATCGACCAGCCGATGCGCGCGCCGTGGACGTACGTGTGAGGCTGACCGCGCCCGTGACTGCAGACGACCGGAGAGGATCAATCGTGCATACGCATCGAAGGACGAACACTGCCTGGGCCGCCGTCGTCATCGTGACGCTGATGGGCGGAGTGACAATCGCCGCGCCCGCCCGCGCCCAGAACACCGCGCCACCGTCCACCAGGGTTTCCGATGTCGTCGCCCAGTTCCCGGCTGGCAGCCCGATGCAGCGGGACGCCCTGGCCAGGCAGCTGCTGGCCGCCGGCGCGTCGGGGATCGCGGAAGTCACGCGCCGGCTCGCGCCGTCCGGGGCCGGCGACGACGTCAGCGTGCGCTTTGCCTTGAACGGATTGGCGGTGTTCGCGAGCCGGTTCGGATCGGATGACGAGCGTTCCCTGGTCGAACGCGGACTCGCCGATGCCCTCGGCAGAGCGTCCGACGCCGGCGTGCGCACGTTCCTGCTGGCTCAACTGCAGCTGGTCGGGCGGGACGCGGCCGTGCTGGAAGCGACCCCACTGCTGGCCGATCCGGAGTTGTTCGAACCGGCCACGCAGCTGATGCTGTCGGTGCGCAGCGCCGCCGCGAAGGACGCGCTGGCCGCCGCGCTGCCGAAGGCGAAGGGTCCGGCCCTCGTGGCGCTCGTGAAGGCTGCCGGCGAACTGAGGATCGCCAGTGCCCATGACCGGCTCGCGTCGCTGGCTGCGGACGCCAACCCGGGCCTGCGACGCGTCGCGCTCGCGGGCCTGGCAAGGCTCGCGAACCCGCAGTCGTATTCGACACTCACAAGCGCGGCCGCAAAGGTGAAGTTCGGCTACGACGCGGCGAACGCGACCGCGGCGCTGCTGGACTACGCGAAGAACATCGCGGCCGCCGGCGACGTCGGCACGGCCGAACGCGTGTGCCGCCTGGTGCTGAAGCAGCCGGATGGGCCGGGACGGACCCCGTCGAAGGCCGCCGCGCTCGCGGTGCTCGCCGGAGCGCGCGGGCACGACGCCCTCCCGCGGTTGATCGCGGCGATGGACAGCCCCGACCGCGCCTACCGGAGCGCCGCGCTCGGCGCGGCCGACCCGCTGCGCGGGGTCGCGGCGATTCGCCGGTGGGAAGCGAAAGCCCGGGCAGTCGATGCGGAGCGGCGGGCCGAGATCGTCGCCATGCTCGGGCGCCAGGGCGACCGGCAGGCGCTCCCCTTCCTGCGCGCCTCGCTGGCCGCGCCCGAGCCTGCCGTTGTCGTCGCAGCGGCCGACGCGGTCGCGCGAATCGATGGTGCCGATGCCGCGCCGCGGCTGGTCCCGCTGTTGAAGGCCGCCCCGGACGCCGCCCGCGCCAGACTGGTGGAGATTCTGCTGGCCGTTCTCGACGACCGCCATCTGGATGGTGTGGCCGCCCTGCTCAACGACGGTGCGCCGGCCGCCGCTGCCGCCCGCGCCGCCGCGATCGGGATCCTCGGCGCCAGAAACGGGCGCGGCTTCTCCGAAGTCATTCTGGCGTTCACGACCGACAAGTCCGCAGAGGTGCGGGCCGCCGCGTACGGCGCGCTCGCTGGCGTCGCGACACCCGCCGATCTGCCCGCCCTGCTCCGCATGCTGGACTCGGCCGATGCCGAGACGGCCCCGGCCGTGCAGAAGGCGATTGTCGCTGCGGTCGCCCGGACGCCCGCAGACGCGTCCGGGTCCGCGCCGCTTGTCCAGGCGCTGAAGTCGTCGGCGCATCCGGACCGTATCCTCGAAGTCCTGCCCCAGGTGGGCGGGGGGCGCGCGCTGGCGGGCGTCGTCGAGCAGTTCGGCTCGGCCACCGGAGACGTCAAGGCCGCCGCGTTCAAGGCACTGACCCGCTGGCCGGGGGTCGAGGCCACGAGCCGGCTGCTCGCCATCGTCGCGTCGGGTGACGAGACGTACCGCAACCAGGCGTTCTCGGCGTTCGTGCGGCAGGTCACGGCGTCGGCCCTGACGCCGGAGCAGAAGGTGCTCGCACTCCGGAAGGTGATGCCGCAGGTGTCGACCGGCGGTGATCGGCGCATCCTGATCCGTGCGCTCGACCGTCTGCGGACGTTCCAGAGTGTCCTGCTCGTCGTGCCGTTCCTCGATGACGCCGACGTGGCGAGCGACGCGGCCGCCGCCGCGATGCACCTCGCGCTGCCGACGGCGCCTGGCGCACGAGACGGCCTGACGGGTCCCATCGCCCGGGCGGCTCTCACGAAAGCCATCGGCGCGCTCAAGGGGCAGCAGGCGGATGCCGATCGCGAGAGCATCCGCGCCTGGCTCGCCGCCATGCCGGGCGACGAGGGCTTCGTGCCGATGTTCAACGGCAGGGATCTGACCGGCTGGCAGGGCCTCGTCGGCAATCCGATTTCGCGCGCGAAGATGTCCCCGGTCGAGATGGCAACGCGGCAGCTGGAAGCCGACGCCAAGGCACGGGCCAACTGGGGCGTGAAGGACGGCGCGATTGTCTTCAACGGCGCCGGCGACAACCTGTGCTCGATCAAGGAATACGGCGACTTCGAGATGGTGGTGGACTGGCGCATCACGAAGGACGGCGACAGCGGCATCTACCTGCGCGGGTCGCCGCAGGTCCAGATCTGGGACAACGCGCGCACGGACGTGGGCGCCGAGGTGGGATCGGGCGGTCTCTACAACAACCAGAGGAACCCCAGCAAGCCGCTGGCCCGGGTGGACAACCCCGTCGGCGAGTGGAACACGTTCCGGATCGTCATGATTGGCGACCGTGTGACCGTGTACTTCAACGGCATCAAGGTCGTCGACAACGTGACGCTCGAGAACTACTGGGACCGCAAGCAGCCGATCTTCCCGCGCGGGCCCATTGAACTGCAGGCCCACGGCACCGATCTCGCCTTCCGCGACATCTACGTGCGCGAACTCACCGGCGCCGGGTACGGGATGACGGAGGAGGAGCGCGCCGACGGGTTCGTGTCGCTCTTCGACGGCCGCACGCTGGACGGCTGGACGGGCAACGAAACGGGCTACCGCGTCGAGGACGGCGCGATGGTGTTCGACCCGAAGGCGGGAGACAGTCGCAATCTCTACACGGCCGCGGAGTACGGCGACTTCCAGCTCCGCTTCGAATTCCAGCTGACGCCGGCCGCCAACAGCGGCGTCGGCATCCGCGCCCCGCGGTCGGGCGATGCGGCGTACGTCGGAATGGAAATCCAGGTGCTCGACGACACGGCGCCGGTGTACGCCGCGCTGCAGCCGTACCAGTACCACGGCTCGGTCTACGGCGTGATCCCCGCGAAGCGAGGCCTCCTGAAGCCGGTCGGCGAATGGAACAGCGAGGAAATCCTGATCCGCGGCTCACGGATCCGGATCACGCTCAACGGCACGGTGATCGTGGACGGCGACCTCGAGGACGCAGCCCGGAACGGCACGATGGATCACCGGGATCATCCGGGCCTCGCGCGCACGTCGGGCGCCATCGGCTGGCTGAGCCACGACTCCGTCGTGCGGTTCCGGAGCATCCGGATCAAGAGCCTGTGGCCCCCGCCAGCCCCGCGGTAAGGGGCTACCGCGCGTCGCGCGTCCGGGCGTCGAGCACCGATCGGATGGTGCCGAGCAGGTCCGGTGTGCTGAACGGCTTGGTGACGACCGCACTGACGCCCGTCGCCTCCAGCGCCGACCGCCGTTCGGGCTCGATGAAGCCCGACATCAGGATGAAGGGCACGGCCGGATCAATGGCCCGGATCCGCCGGTGGACCTCCTCGCCGCTGAACGCAGGGAGCCCGAGGTCGGACAGCACCAGGTCAATCTGCCCCGCGCGCTGCGCGTAGGCGTCCACGCCTGCCGCACCGTCCGCCGCGGTGATCGGGTGGTAGCCCTTGCTCGACAGCAGGGCGACAACGAGCCGGCGCGCCGCCTCCTCGTCTTCGACGACGAGGATCGTCTCGGTCCCGCCTGGTGCCGACGCCAGCGTCTGCTCCGGCGCCCGGTCACTCTCGGCCGCACGCGCGGACGCCGGCAACAGGATGTCAAACGCCGATCCCTCGCCGAGGTGGCTGGTCACGGTGATGAAGCCGCCGTGCGCCTGCACGATGCTCTGCGCGACCGACAGGCCGAGACCGGTGCCCTTGCCGATGTCCTTGGTGGTGAAGAACGGGTCGAAGATGTGGCGCTGGGTCTTCTCGTCCATCCCGGTCCCGGTGTCCCGCACGAGGATCCGCACGTAGGCGGCCGCGGCCGCCTCGGGCCACCGATGCCGGACGACGTCGCCCGCCACCATGCTGGTGCCGAATCCCAGCGTGCCGCCGCCGGGCATGGCATCGCGCGCGTTCACGCACAGGTTCAGCAGGACCTGGTGCAGCTGGCCCTGGTCCGCCTCGATTGTGGCCACCGCCGGATCGAGGTCGAGCGACACCACGATGGTCTTGGGGAACGTCTCGCCGATCAGCTTCACGGCCTCCAGGACGAGCTGATTGACGATGAGAGCGCTCCTGTGGGTTCCCGTCTTCCTGGCGATTGTCAGCAACTGCCGCACGAGCTGCGTTCCGCGCCCGGTCGCGGTCTTGATGGCCTCCAGCCGCTCGGCCATCTCGGCCGACGGTGTGGCGTCCCATTCCAGCATCTCGGTATTGCCGACGATGATGCTGAGGATGTTGTTGAAGTCGTGTGCGATGCCCGCCGCGAGCGTGCCGAGCGATTCGAGCTTCTGGGACTGGAACAGCTGGTCGGCCAGCTGCTGCCGTTCGGCTTCGGTCTTCAGGCGATCCGACAGGTCCACGACCGCGGAAAGCGTGCAGACTTCGCCGCCGAGGTCGAAGCGCTCGGCCGAGTAGTCACACACGCGGATCGACCCGTCCTTGGCCCGGAAGGGCACCTCGATGCCGGCAATCCGGCCGTCGCGCATCAGCACGGGAACCAGGGCCGTTCGAACCGCCGGATCGACCCACAGGTTCAGCTCCAATGTCGTCCGCCCGACGGCTTCAGCGCGCGAGTACCCCATCAGCCGCTCGAACGCCCGATTGACCTCGAGGATCCAGCCGTCATCCACGCGGACAATTAACAGCGCCACCGGGTTCGAGTGGAAGGCCTTCGAGAACCGCGCCTCTGACAGTCTCAGCTCCGTGACGTCCTGGTCCGTGCCGAACGTCCTCCAGCGGCCGGTCATCGGGTTGCGGTCCACGCGATAGCGCACGCGCACGTGGCGCTCGCCGCCATCCCGGCGACGCACCCGGAACTCGTCGTCCCACCCCGTCTCGGCCGGCCTGATCGCCGCTTCGAATCTGCCCCGGACCCGCGCGCGGTCGTCGGGGTGAATGAGTTCCCGGAACTGCTCCCACGAGGGCGGCGGGGCGGCCGGGTCGAATCCGTAGATCCGGAACAGTTCCTCCGACCAGGACACGGCACCGGTCTGATGGTCGTGCTCCCAATGCCCGAGCCCCGCCAGCACTTCCGCTTCCTGCGACTGGATGTCCCGCTCCTGCAGGGCGAGCTCCGCCCGTTTCCGCGCGGTGATGTCGCGCTCCACGCCCAGAATCAGCATCCTCCCGCCGATGTGCACGGGCGTCATCTTGATCTCGACGTAGAACTCGCCGCCGTCTTTCCGGCGGTGGCGCGCCTCGAACAGGACGGCGCGTCCGTCACGCATCGCCTGGCCCCGTTCCGCGGCCACGGCGGGCGTGACCTCGGGGTCCAACGCCGACACGGGCATGCCGATCAGTTCCTCGCGCGTGTAGCCATGCGCGGCTGCGGCGGCCTCGTTCGCGTCAACGATGACGGGCGGGCCGTCCGGCGCCAGCTCCGTCACCAGCACGTAGTCCCCGGCGTGCTCGAACAACGCCCGGTAGCGCTCCTCGCTCTCACGCCGCGCCGACTCGGCGCGCCGCCGTTCCTCGAGTTCGGCGCGGGCGCGCGCGGCGCCGAGGCGCAGATTGCCGGCCAGCAACTCGGTCACCGAAGCGGTCAGCACAATGATCGCGGTGACCAGGATCCAGTCGCCGGCGTCCGGCACGCCGCTCGGCCGCGGGACGAACCAGCCAAAGGCGTCGCCGGCCACCAGCCACGTCACGCCGGCCACGGCACACAGGGAACTCAGTACGGTCGTCAGCCGCCGTTCGTCGATCAGGCTGGAGAACAGCACGATCACCGGGTATCCGATGATGACGTAGTCGCGAATGCCCTGTCCGATGGTCGCGGCTCCCGTGACGAGGCCCATGGCCCCTGCAATCAGGAGGACCCCGGCCGCGCGCGGGAGCCCCCGCCGCAGCAATCCGAGCGCCCCGGCGAAGACGAGAGCTCCCGCCGCGAGCCAGGGCGGAAGCCTGGCGTCACGCCAGCCGATGCCCAGGAGAAATGTGAGGGCGCAGAGGGTGATCAGCCAGACCCCGATGATCGCGACAACCCGTGCGGATCGCCGGTCATCGGGGTCCTGATAGGCGGAAAGGAAGTAGGACAGAGACGGGTTCACCCCGCCAGCTTATCCGTTCTTCTTTTCGAATTCCTGCATGAACTGCACGAGCGCCTCGACGCCCGCTTCAGGGAACGCATTGTAGATCGAGGCGCGCATCCCGCCCACGGACCGGTGCCCCTTGAGCCCGTCGAGGCCCGCCGCCTTGGCTTCCTTGGCGAACTTCGCCTCGAGTTCCTCGCTCGGCAGCCGGAACGTCACGTTCATCAGCGACCGGCAATCTTTCTGCGAATGGCCCTTGTAGAAGCCCGAGCGGTCGATTTCCGCATACAGCCTGGCGGCCTTCCGCTGGTTGATCGCATGGATGCCGTCGAGGCCGCCGTTCGCCAGCAGCCATTTCATCACGAGGCCCATGATGTAGATGGCGAAACACGGCGGCGTGTTGTACATCGACGTGTTCTCGGCATGGATCGCGTAGTTCAGCATCGTCGGCAGCTTGGGATCGTCGACGCGCTTCTTCAGCCACTCGTCCTTGACGATGACCAGGACCACGCCCGCCGGGCCGATGTTCTTCTGGGCGCCGGCATAGATCAGGGCATGCTTCTTCACGTCCAGCGGCCGGCTGAACATGTCGGACGAGGTGTCGCACACCACGGGCACGTTGCCGGCCTCCGGCACGTACTTGAACTCGACGCCGTGAATCGTCTCGTTCGACGTGAACGACAGGTAGGCGGCGTTCGGATCGAGCTTGAGGTCGGCCTGCTTCGGCACCGCGTTGAAGTTGGCGGCCTCGCCCGTCCAGGCCAGTTTCACGCCGCCGACCTTCTTGGCTTCCTTGACCGCCTTCTGCGACCACGCGCCCGTGACGATGTAATCGGCCGAGCCGTCGCGGGGCAGGAAGTTCAGCGCCACCATCGAGAACTGCAGGCTGGCGCCGCCGGGCAGGAACAGAACCTTGTAGTCGTCCGGCACGCCGGCCAGTTTGCGGATGTCCGCCTCGGTCTGCTGCAGCACGCTCTCGAAGAACTTGCCGCGATGGCTCATCTCGAGGATCGACATGCCCACACCGGGCATGCTGACGAGGTCGCGCTGGGCCTCCTCGAGGACGGGAACCGGGAGCACGGCCGGGCCGGCCGCGAAGTTGAACACGCGAGGGGTTGCTGTCGACATGATGCCTGCCTCCACGAAGGACGGCCGCCCGCCGGACAGGCGGGCATCGCCCGTCAGTTCAATGCCACCACCTGCACGTCGAGCACGTCCGGGTTGCCGGCCTTGATGGCCCCCACGAGCGCCGCCGACGGCTCGCCGTCGATGTTGATGCGCGCGACCGCCGCCTCGGCGTCCGCGAAAATGATGTTCTCCGTCTCCTCGACGTTCAGGCCCGCCTCGCGGATGCGATCGAACACGTGGGCGAGGGTGCCGGGCTTGTCCTTGTGCCGCACGACGAGCACGTGTGTCGCCGGCGTCTTGCGCGCCAGATTGATCACGTTCGGCACGCGGCCGGTCTGCAGGTACACCTGGATGATTCGCACCGTCTCGGCCGCGATCGCGTCCTGCGCCTGGTCGGTGGATGCGCCGATGTGGTGCGTGCCGTAGACGTTCGGCAGCCCGATGAGCGCATCGACGAAATCGCCTTGCGGTGTCGCGGGTTCCTTCGCGTAGACGTCGATGGCGACCCGGAGGTTCTTCTCCTTCACGGCCGCCTCGAGCGCCTTGTAGTCCACCACCTCGCCGCGCGCGGTGTTGACGAAGAACGCGCCCGGCTTCAGCGCGCCGAACACGTCGGCGTTGCAGCAGCCGCGCGTCTTGTCGTTGAGCGCGAGATGCACGCTGAGGATGTCGCAGTGGGCCGCGACCTCGGCCGGGGTCTGGCACACCCGGACGACCGGATCCATCGGCGCGCCCGTCGAGGGCCGGAGCCGCATCAGGACCGGCAGGTCGAGCGGGAGCCCGTCCTTGCCCACCTCGATGCCGATTTCGCTCCAGATCGCCAGCTTCATGCCGAACGCCTGGGCGCGCTTCGCCATCTCCTGGCCGATGCTGCCGAAGCCGAGCAGACCCAGTGTCCGGCCGCACAGGCCCGCCGACTTCGAGAATTCCTTCTTGTTCCATTTGCCCGCCCGCAACTCGGCCACGTTGTCCGGGATGCGGCGATCGAGCGCCAGGATGAGGCCGAATGCCAGCTCGGCGACGGCAATGGAGTTCTTGCCGGGGCAGTTCGACACGTAGATGCCGCGGCGCGAGGCCGCCTTGACGTCGATGGTGTCGAACCCGGCGCCCGCGCGGACCACGAGCGACAGCGCGCTGACGTCGAGGATCGGCTCCGGCACCTTCGTGGACCGCACCACCAGCACGTCCGCCTTCGTGGACGCCAGCGCCTCGCCGAGCGCCGCGTCCTTCAGATCCGGCTGGTAGAGCACGTCGACGCCCAGCGCCTGCAGGGCGTCGATCCCGCTTTTCTCGAACTTGTCGGCGATCAGAACCTTCATGATGACCTCTCCCAGGGGCCAGGGAATCCCCAGTCCTAGATTTCGTGAATGAGCAACGCGTCCCGGAGCTTCGGCTCGAACCATGTCGACTTCGGCGGCATGATCTCGCCGGCATCCGCAATGCCCATCAAATCGTCCACGCCCACCGGGTACAGCGAAAACGCCACGGCGGCCTTGCCGCCGTTCACCAGCTTCTCGAGTTCGGCCGTGCCGCGGATGCCGCCGACGAAGTCGATGCGCTTGTCCGTCCGCACGTCGGCGATCTTCAGCACCGGCGCCAGCAGGCGCTCCTGCAGGATGCTGACGTCGAGACGGCTGATGACGTCCGCGCCGGCCTTCGCACCCACGTCCAGCGTGTGCCACTTGCCGCCGAGGTACATCGCCACGTCGCCCTTCTTCGCCGGCGTCGCCGGCCCGCCGTCACGCACCGCAAAGGCGGACTTCACCGCCTGCAGGAACGCGTCCGGCGTCAGCCCGGCGAGGTCCTTCACGGTCCGGTTGTACGGCAGGATCTGCGTCTGGTTGTCGGGGAACGCCACCGCGAGGAACCAGTCGGCCTCGACCACGCCGTCCCGCCCCGTCTCGCGCGCGAGCGCCTTGCGCGCGCGCGCCGCGCTGGCCGCCCGGTGATGGCCGTCCGCGATGTACACCGCCGGCAGCGCCCCGAACGCGGCGACGACCGCGGCCAGCTCGCCGCCCGTCACCTTCCACACGGTGTGGCTGATCCCGTCTGGGGCCACCAGGTCGTAGAGCGGTGCGGTGCGGGTGATGCGCTGCGCCACCGCGTCCACGGCCGCCGACGCGCGGTACGTCAGGAAGACCGGCCCCGTCTGCGCGCGCAGTTCGGTGATGTGACGCGTGCGGTCGTCCTCCTTGTCGCGCCGCGTCCGCTCGTGCTTCTTGACGAGGTTCGCGTCGTACTCGTCCACCGAGAAACACGCCGCGAGCCCGGTCTGCTCGTGCGCGCCCATCTTCAGCTTGTAGAAGTACACGGCGGGCTCGCCCTCGGTGACGAGGTGCGCCCGCACCTTCGCGAACCGCTCGGCCGCCGTGCGATACACGGCGTCCGCGTAGGGATCGGTGTCGGGCGGCAGATCGATTTCCGCGCGGGACACGTGGAGAAAACTCAGGTCGTTGCCGGCCGCGAGCGCGCGCGCCTCCTCCGTGTTGACGACGTCGTACGGAACCGACGCGATCGTGGAGGCAAGGGACGGCTCGGGCCTCAAGGCTCGAAAACCACGAATGGCAGACATGTGGACTCGCGATCTGCGGCAGCGCGTCCCCATTTGGGCGCGAAGCCGCCTGAAGAAGATGGAGGGGCCAGAAACCATGCCCCGGCCGATGATGAGCGGTCCGCGACCGTCCGCCCGTCGAACCGGAGCCCTACAGCAATCCGGCCGCCCCGCGATCGGCAGCCCGGATGAGCCCAGTCTAGCACGCCGCCGACGCTGGGGTCAGGTCCAAAACCGCGCGTTTTCGGGACAATGTCGCAGAAACGCGCGGTTTTGGACCTGACCCCCGCGTCGGCCTAGCGGAGCAGGGCCGCCTGGCGGTCACGTTCCGCCTGGAAGGCGGCCATCAACGCCGCGGCAATGGGCTCGCCCGGCGGCATGCGTTTCCGCTCCTCGAGGGGGTTCACGTACACGCCGCTCTTGCGGATCCGGTAGTCGAGGTGGGGCCCCGTGGACAGGCCCGACGACCCGACCAGGCCGATGACCTCGCCCTGGTTGACGTGCTGGCCGGCCCGGACGGCGATCGACGACAGGTGCATGTACATCGTCTCGTACCCACTGGCATGCTTGAGCACGATCAGGCGACCCGCGCCCCCGTTGAACCCGGCCTGGGTGACGACCCCGTTGGCCACCGCCACCACCGGTGCGCCGACGGGCGCCCCGAAATCCACGCCGAGATGCGCACGCGTCACGTTCAGCACCGGGTGCAGCCGGTTGTACGAGAAGCCCGACGTCACCCGCGCCTCGAACTTGAGCGGCGACCACAGCATAAACCGCTTCAGCGACCGGCCATTCTCGTCGTAGTAGCCCGCCTTGCCGTCCGGCTGTTCGAAGCGGAACGCCATGAGCCGCCGGCCTTCGTTGATGAACTCCGCGGCATAGATGGACCCGTACGACACCTTGCCGGTCTCGCGCGAGATCTTGTGGAACGCCACGCGGAACGAGTCGCCGGACCGGATGCCGTGGTTGAAGTCGACCTCGCCGGCGAAGATGCCGGCCAGCTCGATCGACAGGTCGTCGGTCTCGCCGGCCGCCGCCATCGCCTCGAAGAGCGACGGCGTGTCCTTGCCCACGGTGCCAGCGGCCGTGGCCGTGCCTTCCGTGCGCTTGAACTCGATGACCCGCGCCACGAGGTCCCTCGGCGCGAGAGGGTCCGGCGGCGCGACGCGCAGGCCATGATCGAGGTCGATATCGTAGCTGAACTCGCGCAGCCACCCGTCCGTCGTGCGCGTCAGCGTGAACGGCCCGCCGGCGCGCAGCTTGCGGGCGTCGAACTGATCCGCCATCAGCCGCGCGGCGGCGGCAGCCCGATCCTCAGGCAGGTAGGCGCCCAGCAGTCTGGCCAGCGTCGTGGCCTTCGGGACCGTGCCGGTGACGTCCTCGGTGTCCGGAACCAGAACGATGTCCGCGGCGGCCTTGTGCCCGGCCGGCCGGGCGGCCTCCTGCGCGCAGCCGCCGGCGAACGCGGCGGCCAGCGCGCAGGATAGCAGGACCAGAACCCGGCAACGGACGGCGCTCGCCATGAAACGCGCGTTACTTGCGGACCGGCTGCTGGGACCGCTCGGTCGACGGCGGCACCATCCCCTTGATCCGCATCATCGTCACGAGGTTGCCGTAGTGCTCGTTGATATGAACGGCGTTGCCGATCAGGCGGCTGGCGCGCGGCACGTCGTTCTGGCCGACCTTGACCAGTTCGACGGCCTTTGCGTCGGTCAGCATCGTGTAGATCGTGTCGCAGTACGCGAACGAGTCCGCGAGCGCCTTGACGACGGCGGCCTTCGTCGTGGCGATCTTCTCGAAGTCGTCCTTGTTCGGGTTGGGTTCACCCTTGGCCGCGGCGCAGTAGCTGAAGTTGGAGTTGGCGACGTGGTCGAACATCTGCGCGAAGTTGCGAACGTCCTTGGTCGGCGCGAACGCGTAGTCCGCCTCGGCAATCTTGGCGGCCGACTCGGTGATGTTCCGCTTGACCGACGCGTAGGGCGAGTAGATCGCGCGGGCGAGCGGTTCGGTCGGCATCGGGGCGGCAGCCGCCTGCGTGGCGGCGGCAGGCGCGGCGGCCGGGGGCTGCGCCAGGACGGGAATGGCAACGGCCAGAGCGAGCATGAACACGATGGCAATGCGCTTCATCGAGCGACTCCTTCCACTGGGTGTATTGGACGATCGGCGGCAGCCGATGGTTTGTGTGTGACATCGATCGTAGCATCGCCCGAAAGCAGACCTGCTACCTTTCTACCCTGATGAACAGACCTGCTTCCATTTATACCGAACGGTCAGTAACAAGGTAGCAGGTCTGTTTATGGACCCGAAAAGGTAGCAGGTCTGTTTTCGGTGGGGGTCAGATCCGTCGATACTGCGCCGCCCAGCCCCGCAGAACCGTTTGCCGCCCGGCGGCGCCGGGTTCGCGGTCGAGGCGGTCCACCGGCCACGGGAGCCGCCACGTCCAGTTGTCATCATTGACGAGGCCGGGGACGTTGATACGGTCCGGCCAGCCGAACAGGTCCTGCACCGGCAACAGCAGGAGATCGGAGCCCGACGCGAACAGTGTCTCGAGAAGCGCGTCGATGACGCGGTCGGTGCCGGCCAGTCGCCCGCGCACGGCCGGAATCGCCAGCACGGCGGCGCGCTCGTCAGCGGGGAGCGTCTCCCACCAGGCGGCTATCGTCTCCGTGTCGTGGGTGCCCGATGTTGCAATCGACGCCGCCGGGTAGCCGGCCGGATCCCGGTACGGCTGCCCAGGCGCGTGCCACTCGCGCTCCCATCTGAGCACCCGGTACCCGGGGATGCCGAGCGCCCGCAGTTCGCCGCGGACGAAATCCGGGATCGTCCCGAGATCCTCCGCCACGATCTCCCCGCCAGCGGAGCCGAGCGCCCGCAGCACGGCCCGTCCCAGCGCCACCTGATCGAACTGCTGCGCGGGCGTAAAGTGCGGCGCGCCTCCGTCCAACGGGAACACCCACGTCCTGAACAGGCCGACGACGTGGTCAATGCGATAGCCGTCGAAGAGATCGCGGATGCGGCGGGCGCGCGTTCGGAACCACTCGTATCCGCGCGCGGCGATCGCGTCCCACCGGTACACGGGCACGGCCCAGTTCTGCCCTTCGTCGCTGAACGCGTCCGGCGGCGCGCCCATCGTCGCGTCGAACGAGAACAGGTCCTGGTTCGCCCAGGTGTCGGCGCTGTCGCCCGACACCCCGAACGGCAGGTCGCCAAACACGCGGACATCGCGCGCCTCGGCGCGAGCGGCGCGCCACTGGCCGTGCGCGATCCACTGGAGGTACCGCCGGTAGCGCACCTCTGAGGCCAGGTCGCGCCGCGCCGCCTCCAGAGCCGCCGGCTCGCGGCGGCGAAGCGGAGCCGGCCACCCCTGCCAGTCCTGCCCGCCGTGCGCGTGGTGGATGGCCCGGTACAGCGCATAGTCGTCCAGCCACCACCGCTGTTCGTCGGCGAACAGCCTGAACTCGTTCGCCCGTTCGGACGCCTCAGCCCATTCTCTCTGTTCGAAGTACTCGAACGCGGTCCGGAGCGCGCGTTCCTTGACGGCGCGGATCGCGTCGTGCTCCACGCGCCGGCTGCCTCTCGCACGCTTGATCGCGGCAGCCTCGTCGGGCGCCATGGCAGCGAGGCCGCCGATGGCCTTGAAGTCCGCGACGGCCGGGACGCGAATGAAGATCGGATCGAGCGCCATCGCGCTGGCGGCCGAGTAGGGCGAGTGCTGCCCGGGCATCACCTCGTTCAGCGGCAGCAGCAGCACGAACCGGAATCCGGCGCCGCGCAGCCAGCCGGCCAGCAGCGGCAGGTCTGAGAACTCGCCGATGCCCCACCCGCGCGTGGACGGGCAGGAGGAAAGCGGCACGGATACGCCGGCGCGGCGCCCGCTGGAGGACGGATCGTCGATCACTCGCCGACCTCCACGCGCGCCAGCACTTTCGACACGCCGCGATCGAACACGTCGGGGCGCGGCAGCAGGCTGACGATGAGGAAGGCCTCGCGGGGAAAATCGAAGAAGTAGCCCGGATGCACGAGCACGTGGTCCTGCTCGGCAAGACGCAGCACGAGCGATTCCTCGGACTGCATGGCCGGCACCTGCATGACGGCGTACCAGCCTCCCTCGGACGGCAGGACGCGCACGGATGGATATGCCTGGGCGGCCTTCAGAATGGCCCGGTAGTTCCGCGTCGTCCGATCGCGGATCTGCGATCGGATCGTCGCCCCCTCGACCAGCAAGGACGGCAGCGCCTCCTGAACCGGTGTCGCCACCGACAGGTAGGTGTCGCAGATCAGCTCGAGCCGCTCCAGCGCCGCTTTGACCAGGGCGTCCGGGCCGTTGACGACCATCCAGCCGAGCTTCAGCTGAGGCAGGCCGAGCGACTTGGAGAGCCCGCCGAGGCCGAACGTCAGGGCCTCGCGCTGCGCCAGCACCGAGCACGTCCTGGGCAGTTCGGCGTCGAGCACGTACTCGGCGAACACCTCGTCGCCGATGATGGCGATGTCGTGCGCGCGGCAGTGGGCGGCGAGCGGGCCGAGGTCATACCGCGCCAGGAAGGTTCCCGTCGGGTTGTTGGGGCTGACGACGACGACCGCGCGCGTCCGGGGGGTGGTGGCGCGCTTGATGGCGTCGACGTCGTACGTCCAGGCGCCGTTGAAGTCGAGCGGGTACGGCCGCACGCGGGTCGCGTCGAGCGACGCCAGGTACTCGAACAGCGGGTAGCTGGGCACCGGGACCAGCACTTCATCGCCCGGATCGCAGAGGAGCTTGAACAGCAACGAGTACGCCTCGCTCGTGCTGGCCGTGAGCACGACGCGATCGCGCGACACGGCGAACCCCCGCCGGCGGCAGTCGTCGACCACCGCGGCGCGCGCCGCGGGCCGGCCGAACGGCTGCGGCTGGTAGTTCAACGCCTGCGGCGTCGCCAGGGCGTCGAGCAGATGCGCCGGGTATTGCAGGCCGATCACGGTCGGGTTCGACTCGGTGAGGTCGTCGATCTCGACGCCGGCGTCCCGCAGGCGCGTGAGCGTCGCGGACAGCCGGTTCGGCGTGAGGTCAACCGAGAGGCGCGACGAGAACACGTCTAGGCCTCCTCGACCCTGATTCGCTGCCGGATGTCCGCCGCCTGGATGGTGGCCAGCACGTCGATCAGGTGCATCTGCAGGCTGCCGGGGCCAGCCGAGCGGTCGGCCGCGATCTCGCCCGCAATTCCCATCAGCACCATGGCATGTGCCGCGGCCTGCAGGGGATCGGGGTTGACGGCGGCAAACGCGCCCGTCAGGGCCGACGCGGTGCAGCCAAGGCCCGTGACGCGCGGCATCATCGGGTGCCCGTTGAAGACACGCACGACGGCGCCAGCGCCGACAATCATGTCCGTCTCGCCGCTCACGCTGACGACACAGTGGTGCCCGGCCGCCAGCGCCTGCGCAGCGGCCACTGCCTCCGCCGACGAGTGCACGCTGTCCACGCCCTTCGTCCCGCCTCCCAGGCTCGCCAGCGCGCGGATCTCGGAGGCATTGCCTCGGATGATCGCGGGCGGCGCCTCCCGCAGCAGGCGCGCGGCCGTGTCCGTGCGGTACGGCGTGGCGCCCGCACCCACGGGGTCGAGCACGATCGGGATCTTCCGGCGGGACGCCTCGCGCCCGGCCGCCACCATCGCCTCGACCCACTTCTCGCTGAGCGTCCCGATATTGAGGACCAGCGCGCGGGCGAAGCCCACCATGTCCCGCACTTCCTCGACAGCGTGCGCCATCACGGGCGACGCGCCGGCCGCGAGCAGGGCGTTGGCCGTGGTGTTCATCACGACGTAATTCGTGATGTTGTGGACGAGGGGCGCCTCGCTGCGAATCGCCGCGATGTCCCGCCATACCGAGTCGGCGTCAATCGGTCCGGACTGCTTCATGCTACTGGTCTCCACGCTCACTCCTGCGCACCAGGGGCGCCGGACTCGACGGCAGCGGTGCGTTCCCTGGGCGTCCGGTCGAACAGGCTGATGGCCAGGCCGACCACCACCACCACGACCGCCCCCACCACGTTATGCCACAAGAAGGCCACGTCCGTGTACTTTGCGACGGCGGCCACGGCGGCCATGCCGGCGATCAGTCCCCAGAATGCGCCGCGGCCGGTCGCCCGCTTCGTGCCGATGGCCAGCACGAACACGCCCAGCAGCGAGCCGTAGAAGAAGGAACCGAACCGGTTGACCACTTCGATGAGCGAGCCCAGGCTCGCCGCGTAGATGGCGACGCCGCAGGCGATCAGCCCCCACACCCCGGTGGCGATCTTCGACACGAGCAGGTAGTGGGCGTCGGACGCGACGGGCCGCAGGTGCCGGCGGTAGACGTCAATCACCGTGGACGTCGCGAGGGCGTTCATCTCTCCCGCGCTGGCCGACATGGCCGCCGCGAAGATCGCGGCGATGATCAGGCCGACGAGCCCCACCGGCAGCCGGGTCGTGACGAAGGTCGGAAACACGTAGTTGACGTCGTTGTACTTGGCGTCGCCGGCCACGTCCTTGACGAGGCTCGCGGCCTTTGTCCGGACATCCTTGAGCATCGCATCGGCGCCGCGGAACTTCACGGACGCCCCGGCCACCAGGTACGTGTCGCCGCTGCGCTCGGCGCCCGCCAAGACGAGGGCCGCCTGCCGCCGCTCCTCGAACCGGGCCGCGAACTCGCGTTCGAGCGCCGCGTACTCGGCCGCGCGCGGGCTCGCCTCCACGCGGGCCCTGTGCACGGGGTTGAACAGCATCGGCGGCTGGTTGAACAGATAGAACACGAACACCAGCACGCCCACCATCAGGATGAGGGCCTGCAGCGGGATCTTCACGTAGGCGCTCACCATCAGCGAACTGCGCGCCTCGTCCACCGACTTGGCCGTCAGGTAGCGCTGCACCTGGCTCTGATCGCAGCCGAAGTACGACAGCATCAGGAAGAGCCCCGCGATCGTGCCGGACCAGAACGTGTACTGCTCGTGGAGCGTGAACGAGAAGTCAATCGTGCGGAGCCGGCCGGCCGCGCCGGCGATGTGCAGCGCCTCACCGAGCGACACGTCGTGCGGCAGTCCGATGACGAGCGCGGCCACCGCCGCCAGCACGCCGGACACGACCACGACCATCTGCTTGACGTCGGTCCACGCCACCGCCTGCACGCCGCCGAACATCGTGTAGACGGCCGTGGGCACGCCGATGGCGAGGACGGTCAGTTGCAGGTTCCAGCCGAGGACGATCGACAGGATGACGGCCGGCGCAGAGATGATGACGCCGGTGGACATGCTGCGGGACGCGAGGAACAGCAGGCTCGCCAGCGCGCGCGTCCGGCTGTCGAACCGCCGCTCGAGGTACTCGTAGGCGGTGTAGACGTGCGCGCGGTAGAAGAACGGCACGATCGTCATCGACAGGATGATCATCGCGATCGGCAGCCCGAAGTAGAACTGCACGAACCGCATGCCGTCGGCATACGCCTGCCCGGTCGTGCCCACCAGCGTGATCGCGCTCATCTGCGTCGCCATCACCGACAGGCCCGCCGCCCACCAGGGCAGGCTGCGGTTGGCGAGGAAGTAGCCTTCGACCTGGTTCGACGCGCGTGTACGCTTGAGACCGTCGTACACGATCCAGATCAGGTAGACGGCGATAATGGCCCAGTCGATGGCGCTCATGGAGCCCCGAACCAGCGCGAGAACGCCCACAGCGCGACGATCACGGCGCCCTCGAGCAGCGCGACGGCGATGTACGTCCGGCGCCGATCGGCTTCGCCGGGCTGCGGCCGATCACCGAGATTCCGATCCTGTGTCACAGGCGCCCAGTCTACCAGAACCGCCCGCGGCCTCCCGCCGGCGCCGCGCACGCGGTTGACGGAGGCACGGGGACTTCCTATAGTCGGATCAGACCACCGACAGTTCCGTCCCGACCTTCCGTGTCCGCAGCAGGGCCCTGACCATGAAACGTCTCCTGTTCGCCGCCGCAGCCGCCGTCGCCGTCATCGCCTTGTTCGCCGCCGGCCCCTCCGCGCCGGTCGCCGCGCAAAGCCGGCCGCTGTCGATTGTCTCGAGCGATTCAGGCCACGTGGCGCTCGGTCTCGCCATCCGCCGCCTCGGCGTGGCGGGCGTCTTCATGCAGACGGCTGCGCACCCCGACGACGAGCACAATCAGCTGCACGCGCTGCTCTCGCGCGGGATGGGGCTGCGCTCCGTGCTCGTGCAGACAACGCGCGGCGCGGGCGGCCAGAACGAGATCGGGCCCGAGCTCTTCCAGGACATGGCCGTGCTGCGCACGGCCGAACTGCTCGCCGCACGCAGGCTGGATGGCGCCGAGCAGTGGTTCACGCGCGCGATTGACTTCGGCTACTCCTTCAGCCCGGACGAGATCTACCAGAAGTGGGGGCGCCGCGATGTCGTCGCCGACTTCGTCCGTCTGATCCGCACGGTGCGCCCTGACGTCATCCTGACGATGACCATCCAGGGCCGCGGCGGTGACCGTGCCCACGAGGCCACGGCCGTCCTTACGCGGGAGGCCTTTCGCGACGCGGCCGATCCCCGGCAGTTCCCCGAACAGATCCGGGAAGGCCTTCGGCCGTGGCAGGCGCGCAAGCTGTACTTCAGCGGCGCGCCCGGGGCGGGCGTGATCGCCGGAGCGGGCGGCCGCGGCGGCGCCGCCGACGCCGTCCGGCTCACCACGATCAACCCGGGCGTCTTCGACCCGCTCCTCGGCCGCACGTACAGCGAGATCGGGGCGGATGCCCGCTCCAACCACAAGTGCCAGGGCATGGTCGGCCTCTCGCCACTGCCGGGCGGCAGCGGGGGCCGCGGCTCCGGACCGATGCGCTACATGCTGGCCGACGCCGCCATCCCGGGCCAGATGGACAAGGACGAGACCGGAATCTTCGACGGCATCGACATCACCGTCGGCGGCCTCGCGGGCTTCGCCGGCCCCACCCCGCCTGCCGCACTGACGGCGGCGCTGGACGCCATCGCGGCCCAGGCGCAGCGCGCCCGCCTGGCGTTCGAGAGCGGCAACGATGCCGCCACGGCCGCGCCCATCGTCGCCGGCCTGTCCGCCGTGCGCGCGCTCCGCGCCGCGCTGGGGTCCATGGGCCTGTCCGACAGCGCGCGCTTCGAGATCGACACGCGCCTGGCGACCAAGGAGAAGGACTACGAAGCCGCCGCGATGGCCGCCTACGGCATCGCCTTCGAGGCCATCGCGGACGATGGCCTGGTGACGGCCGGACAGCCCGTCCGCGTCTCGCTTCTGGCCGCCAACCGCGGTCCGGTTGAATTCGCCGTGACGGGCGTCACGCTCGCGGGCTTCGACGGCCGCGGCGCGTGCAGCGCGGGCGCCGTCAAGCGCGACACGGCATTCACGTGCAGCACCGACGTCCGGATCCCGGCATCCGCGAGGCTCACGGCTCCGTACTGGTCCGACGAGTACTGGAACCGCGCGCAGCCGAAGGCCGCGCTCGACGTGTACGAGCCGGATGCGCCGTTCGGCGCCCCGTTCCGGCCCACGCCGTTCCGCGCGACATTCACGCTGGCGCTGGGCGGCGTCGAGGTATCACGCGACGTGCCCGTGCAGTTCCGCTACGTGAAGGACGTGTTCCAGGGCGAGCGGCGGTTCGAGGTCAGCGTCGTGCCGGCGTTCTCCGTGAAGATCACGCCATCGACCGCCGTCGTCCCGGCCGCCGCCGGCCCGGCCGCCAGGCCGGTCGACCGCGAAGTGCACGTGTCCGTCACCAACGGCACGAAGGGCGCCGCGCAAGCGGCCGTGGCGCTGGAGGTGCCGGCCGGCTGGAAGGCCGCGCCCGTGTCCGCCCCGATCGCATTCTCCGCCGAAGACGAGTCGCTGACCGTCCGCTTCACGGTGACCGTACCGCCGGGGGCGAAGATCGGCAACTACGACGTGCGCGCCGTCGTGACCTCGCCGGCGACGGGCACCGCCACGTTCTCGAACGGCTACCAGGAAATCGACTATCCCCACATCGAGCGCCGGCAGGTCATCAAGCCGGCCACGGCCTCGCTCAAGGTGATGAACGTCGCCGTCGCGCCCAACATCCGCCTCGGCTTCATCGCCGGCACCGGCGACCAGGTGCCGGCGGCGCTCGAACAGCTCGGCGCGAAAGTGGCGTTCATCGAACCCGACGAGCTGGCGTGGGGCGACCTGTCGAAGTACGACGTCATCATGACCGGCGTGCGGGCGTACGAGCGGCGAAAGGACCTCCGCGCGTACAACCGCCGGCTGCTCGACTTCGCCGAACGCGGCGGAACGGTCATCGTTCAGTACAACAAGATGGAGTTCAACCAGGCGCAGTACGGACCGTATCCCGCGCGCGTCGGGTCGGGCCGCGTCACCGACGAGACGGCGCCGGTGAAAGTGCTGGTGCCGGCGCACCCGCTGTTCACGTTCCCCAACAGAATCGGCGAGAGCACGTGGAAGGGCTGGGTGCAGGAGCGCGGGCTGTACTTCCTGGCCGAGAAGGACCCGAAGTACGTCGACCTGCTGGAGATGGAAGACCCGTTCCCCGACAATCCCGGCGTCAAGCTCGGGTCGCTGGTCGAGGCGAAGACGGGGAAGGGCCGCTGGCTGTACGTCGGCCTCGGCCTCTGGCGGCAGGTGCCCGCCGGCGTCGAGGGCGCGTACCAGCTCCTGGCGAACCTGATCAGCCTGCCGAAGGCACCGGCCAGATAGAAAGACGCTGGGGTCAGATCCAAAACCGAGCGTTTTCCAAGGGCCTCAGGTGAAAACGCTCGGTTTTGGATCTGACCCCAGCGCCCTGTCAGGGCATCACGAATTCGTGCTGGGCGGGCCGGACCGTCAGCACCGGACAAGGCGCCTTGCGCACGATCTTCTCGGCGACGCTGCCGAGCAGCATGTGCGCAACCGGCCCTCGCCCGTGGGTGCCGAGCACGATCAGGTCCACATCGTTCGCTTTCGCGTACCGGATGATCTCCAGGAACGGGCTGCCGGCGACGGTGGCGGCCGTGGCCCGCAACTGCCGCCGCTCGTCCTCAGTCAGCAGCGCCGCGAGCCGCTCGGTTGCTTCCTTTTCGACCTCCTCGCGCAGGCTGGGCATGGCCGCCATGTAGATGTCGGCCGCCCACGCGTGGGCCAGGATGTCTTCGACGACATGCACGACGTGGAGCGCTGCGCCAAAGGCCGTCGCCAGGGCCTTGCCGTACTTGAGGGCGGCGTCCGACGCTTCGCTGAAATCGGTGGGAACCAGGATGTTCCGGATGGAAATCATGGGCACCTCCCCGGGGACCAGGACAGGACCGCGACGCGCGGTGTCTATTATAGGTTCAACCAGTAGGACAGCTTGACGAGCAGCACGTTGGACGCTGGCAGGCCGAACATGTCGCCCATGTCCTGCCGGAACCGGAACATGCCCGTATCGGTGGCCCCCGCACGGCCCTGCTGCCAGACCACGTAGAGGACGGAGCCCGGCTTGTATTCCCAGCGGACCACGTTCGTCATGCGGAACGCCTTGTAGTTGAAGCTGGGATTGCCCGCGTACGACGAAGGCTGGAATTGCGCCCGGAACGAGGAGGCGTGCGGGTTCACGAGGTCCTTGAAGTTGCTGTAGTTGCCGGCCGACACGAATGGCTGCGCGTAGATCTGCACGGACAGCGTCGGCGTAATCGTGTAGTTGATGCGCGCCGTCAGGCCGAGCGTCGTCTGCCGGATGCGGGCGAACACGTAGCGCGTCGAGGCCCCGGTGGAGATGTTTTCCACCCACTGGGCGTCCTCGTCCGCGCGTTCGAAGTGCAGTCCGGCGCTCAGGGAGAGGAACGACGCCGGGCGGTACGTCACGTTGGGATCGAGCCCAATCGCCGTGTCGCCAAGGGGATCGCGGGCGCCGAACCCCTGCAACGCGCCGCTCACGCGCTTCCGCTCGTCGCTCTGGACGTACGCCCAGATGTTGCTGCCGCCCTTGCCGCGCAACGACGGCCCGCCGCGCGTCGAGCGGTCGTCGATGCCGGCGCCTTCGACGTTAATGCCCGACCCAGCCGCCCAGTTCGAGTTGAGCAGGATGTGGGCGTTGACGTTGCCCCCGGTGAATCGCGACCGGCCGGCGAAGTTCCACCCGGCCCACTGGTTGAGGTTGAGGCGGACGTTCCGGTACAGCTTCGTCGGCGTATCCCACCGGAACTGCACCCACGCCGATTCCGTGATCTCGTCGGCGCGGCGCTCGTAGCCGACGTCATTCACGTCGAAGCCCGGCGTCTTGAACGACCCGTTGAAGCTGAACCGCACCTTCGATCCGCCGATCTTCTGGAGCGACAACTGGCCGGCCAGGCCGCTGAGTGACGTGCGGCCGGGATCGTAGGTGATGTGCTCCGCGTCCGGCCGCTGGTAGTTGTGGACGGCGCTGGTCTGAAGCGCGTCGATGGCCTCCGTGCTGCCGGTCACGTGGCTTGCCGCGACGTAGCCGGTCACCGCGTAGCGCGCGTCCTTCAGGCGCCAGTCCCAGTTCACGCCCCCCGTCACGGCGTTCGACGGCAGGAAGCTGACGTCGCCGTTCAGCTTGCGGCTGGTGTTGGTGAGCATGAACCCGAGCGATGACTGGTTGCCCCACTCGCGCTTGGCCTGGACGACGGTGTAGTTCGTGAGCGGCTCCACCGTCTGGGTCCATTGCCGCTGGCCGGATGCGAGGTGCGCCTGCTCGCCCGCCGTCAACGCGTCGAGGGCGCCGATGGCAAACCCGCCCGCGCGCCCCGTCAACTTGGCGGCGCCGAGAATCGTGGTCGTGTTCGGCATCGAACTGAACCCGCCGTCGGGAGTGTCCGGGCTGCCGTGCGGCTGTCGGCCGATGCGGCGAGAGTAGAACAGCCCGGTGCACGCGCCGTCGTTGCAGTCCAGGTCGAACTTCAGGTTGCCCGAGCCTTCAACGAAGAACGGCCGGCGCTCCTGGAAGAACGTCTCGAACGCCGTCAGGTTGACGACCGCCGGGTCGGCTTCGACCTGGCCGAAGTCGGGGTTGATGGTCGACGTGAGCGTCAGGCCCGGCGTCAGCGCGTACTTCAGGTCGGCGCCGGCAATGCCCGTGGCCTTCGACGATTTCTGGAACGGATTGCCGGCCTCAACCGGCTGTGTCTGCACCTGGCCGACGCCGTACGGGATGACCTCCAGCCGCTTGGCCGCGCTGCCGAGCTTGAGGCCCGCGAGTTCCGCGAACTGCGAGACGAAGCCCGATCGGCTCTTCGCGATCAGCGGCCACGACGAGGTCTCGTTGAGCCGGCCGATGTTGCGGACGACGGCAAAACCGAAAGTGTCACGTTTGCCCGGTTCAAACCGCAGCTGGGAGAAGGGGATGCGGAACGTCGCGGTCCAGCCCGCCGCGTCCTTCGAAACCTGCACATCCCAGACCGCGTCCCAGCCGATGTCGCTGTTGGCGTCGGCAAACCAGTACTGGTCCTGCTTGACGCCCGCCGGGTTGACCGCGAACTCGTATGCCGTGCGCCGGTCGTGATACGAGTCGATCAGAACGCGGATCCAGTCGGAAGGAGACGAGAGATCGCGGCGCGTGCGGATGCCGACGAGTTTGCCCGGCTCCTTGTCGAACGCGTGCACCTGGACGTAGAGGTACGTCCGGTCGTAGATGACGCGCACTTCG
>Ga0334722_10001991_pt1 | contig 23904 bp, 37 predicted proteins | sample C3_bottom_MG_FD_207210 | JGI IMG/M metagenome (GOLD analysis project Ga0334722, IMG submission 207210) | Sediment microbial communities from Yellowstone Lake, YNP, Wyoming, USA - C3_bottom | ecosystem: Environmental > Aquatic > Freshwater > Lake > Sediment | place: USA: Wyoming | collected... | reverse complement strand
TGTCGGAGCCGAGGGGAAGATCGTCGGTGAACCAGTCGTCGTTGGCTGCAAGTGCGCGGAGACCGCTGGACTTGTCGGTACCTTGAGGTGACTCCAGGATCACCATCTCGTCATACTTGGCGCCTGGTTTCCGAACCCGACGACATGCCGCGACGAGCACGATGCGCGACACCGCGCGCACGTACGGCGTGTCAGGCGCGCCGGCATAATCGATGAGCCAGCGCTCGATGCGTGGCTCCTGGTCCCAGGCAAGAGAGCCGAGGTATTCACGCACAGGGTGGAAGCGGTTGCGACGCGCGATGTTGCTCGTGACGTCGCGGAACAGCTCGCGGCCGGGCAGGAAATGAAACGTGGAATCGATCTTCAGTCGCAAGTGAATAGCCGCCGCATCATCAAAGCGCGGCCCAAAGCCAGGCAGCCCCTCGCCCACTTCTTCGTCACCAGAGAACTCATCGTAGCGAATCGGCACCTTGAGTTTTCGAATTGCAACTTCCATGTTCCACTGGTTGTTGTAGGGGTGTCCCTGCTTGTCGCGGAGGAAGTCGGGCTCACCATCTCCATCGTCACCACCGCCACCGCCGTCACGCGGAGGCAGTGTCGACATCGGCTGCTCGGCGGCCCACTTCGCTATCGCTTTGACCTCGGAGTCCGACTTGGGAGGATTGCAACGGGCCTTGTTAGCGGAGAGAAGCGCCGTCTCGATCTCGCCATAACCCGAGCCACGGAAGCGCATCGCGCCTGCGAGAGACTTGAGCATCGCGTGCCGCTGGCCAGGCTCGACGACACCGTCCGCGTCTACATGAAGATGCTCTGCGATCGATGGCGCCATAGGTGGCGCATTCGCCAAAATCGCGTCGACGGCGAGTGGAATACCGTCGTGGATCTCGAAGAAATAGTTCTCGGAATCCTTTGGACGACTTGGCAAATAATACAAACGTGAGGCGTCACAACAAGAAGGGTCCGCGGGCTGCTGGAGCTGCGACATCGCAGCGCTCCAGAGCCTCGGCCATTCGTCTTGTGTGGCCGGGCGATCAAGCGGAATGATGACGCGCACGCAACGATCGACGCGCGACGGGCAGCTCTGACCGTGAAGTGCGCCAGGCTCACTTCCGCAGGTGCAGACTGTACAGCCCGAGGGACGATCGGAATGGCTCGCATGGATGATTCGCTGATAAAGCGAGAGCGGTGCGAGCGCGGCGGCGAGCTGCTCGTCCGTCAAGTGATCGAGATCGATCACGAGAACCGAGACTGCCTCGACAAACTTCTTCTGGCGCGGCGAGCCCGGCGGATAGACCGCCGGGGTCCACGCACGACCGTTCTTGTGCACGCACATGTTGTGCTTGCAGTTCGCGACCAGACAGGGCGTCCAACGCAGCTTGCGGAAGGCCTCGGCGAATTTCGCCCACGACACACTCGATCGCCGAGGAGACGAGTCGTGCTTGTCCTTGAGCGCGGAAATGAGGACAGAATCAATCACAGCCGATCAAACCTCTCGACCACGCGCCCGATGTTTAGATCACCTCTCTGGTAAGGAAAGATCCAGATCAGATCTTCACTACCAGACACTCTTCGCCAGTGTCCGCGAACGAGATGAGCGAGCACGCCGCGCGCACGCGGAACTGTGCGCGCAGCCACCAGCTCGCCAACACACCTTCGGAAATCACGGTCGACGGTCACGTCATGCGGTGCTGCAACATCGAGCAATCGCACGTCGTTCGAATCGCCCTGGCGGCGCCTCGTCACGTTCTCCTGGTACGTGGTGACGTAGGCAATAACGTTGGACGCGAGTCGTACGCCCAGCTGCATCTCGAAAACAAAGCGACGCGTTGCTGGATCGCTCAGCTTATGAAGACCGTCCTCTTTAATCTGGACACCAAAATCTTTATCCGTTGCCAAAATGTACAGAATCGTGCCCAAGCCTTTGGCATGGAGTGCTACAGCACGCATCTGCGCCGTCGCCATAACGGAAATCCAACGCTTGGGGGAATTACTGCAATCTGGATGCTCCGGTAGCGGCAAAAACTCCGATGGCACCTCGATAAAAAAGGCTGGATAAGGACACCGCGTGAACGGAATCACGGGGGATCTGGTCGCGGTTAACGCGGCGGCAATCGAATGCGATAAGACATAGGTTGGAGCACCCGCAGCGGCAAATTCCTTGGCGAGCGACGCGTAACGATAGTAGACGAGCTGCCTCTCAAGGTCGCCCTTACACTGCGTTGCAAACTCAGAAGGCGATCTGTCACCGATGAGTTCAGCGAGCGCACGATATGCCTTGGGGACATTCGCCTGAATCAGCCTATCCCTGGGAATGGGTCCTGCCTCGATCATTTCCTGACCTCCGCAAAGATCTTCGGCAGCTCCGCGAGCTCACGCTCGGCGAGGACCGCGCGCGCGTTCACTCGATGCTCTGCTGTCGTCACCAGGCCCACGACCTTGGCCGCAACATTGCCGTCGAACAGGAGCCACTGCCGCGCGGCCCGAACCTCCAGCAAGAGGAACGTCGATCCGGGGGCGTACTTCCAACGGCGGTACAACCAAACACGTTGCTGCTGCGTAAAATGTTGAATCCGGAAACAGGTGCTCTCACGCACCGGCCAGCTCTCGACGCTCTTCAACTCGATCCACCGCCCGTCACAGAGGTTCACGTCCGGCGTGCCCGGATGGATCGGATTCTCGACGCGTACCGGATCGAGCTTGGCTACAATAAGGTGAGGACGCAAAACGCGCCACATGCGGCTTTCATTGCGCACGTGGAATCTCTTTCCAAGTCTTACCGCGCCGAATGTCATAGATGGTGCACGGGTGAACACCAAACTTTGCGGCAAGGTCTTTATTAGTTCGTTTAGACCTTAGTACGTATCTGACTTGAGTTGCCGTCAGTTTTTTGAATGCGTCTCCATTGCGGGTGCCGTTCCTAAAGGCGTCCAGCACATTATCCCTCTGGGAGCCCCAGGCTAGATTAGCCAAACTGTTGTTTGCTTTATTATCGTCAAGATGCCTGCAAACCTGGCCAGTCTTAGCTTTACCAAAGAAAGCCTCAGCCATATAACGGTGTACAGCTGACGAGCGTTGGCTCCCTTCCAGCCCGCTTAAGCACACGGTGTAGTATCCAGTCTTAGCTACGGGCGTTTTTAATAGCCAGGGCTTCGGAAGCCTCTTCTTAGAGGAACTTCCCTTCAATCGCCAAGAGCGCACACGTCCCAACGAAGAGACTTCATAATACGAATAGCCTGGTATTTTTTTCCAAGCCTCGACTTCCGTACGCGGGCCTCTCAACAAGGAACACCGCATGTCTTCTAGGCAGTGCATGCACAGATAAATGGGCTTGTTGTGATAGCGAAGCGCGACAAGCATTGGACAATGCTTGTTGCAGCTTGCACACAGCGTATTCACCGCTACATCAAACTCGCCTGAAGTCTCGCTCCTCATGGTGCCTCGTTTGCCGTATTGCTGTTTGCCGCGAGCGCCTTCGCCATCGCGAGCACGCAGTACGCACAGAGGCCCATCCACAGCGTCTCACCATCAGACGCCTCGATCCGCTCCTCCAGCTCGGGGCGGCGCGTGAGCGGCAACACCACGACGCACGGGACCTCGCGCGCGCAGTACGAGCAGCGCACGGGGGCGCCGTGAACGTCCTGGGAGATCACCTCGAAGTTGGATGTATCGGCGCGGGTCATGCTCCGACTCCGGTTCCCTGCCCCGAAGAGACTCCGTACTCGACGTCATCGGCCGCGCTCGCCGCGCAGTCACAGAACAGTCCCCCAGGGCTGCCTCTGTGCGGGAACAAGTTGCAGACGGCTTCGTGCGCGGACGGCGGGCCATACGGCCAGCGATCACCGGGGACGCGGCCGTACAACATGCCGCTTGGTGCAGTCTCGCCTTCGCGAGGACCAGTCCATTCAGGCGTGCTGGTCGGTTGAAACACAGGCGACGGATCTTCGACCTGCGGAGCTGTAATCTCCCGAGAAGCGACGGCCACCTGCGGCGTGATCTCCCGAGAAGCATCGGAGAGCGTGTCGATCACCGCAGAGATGAACGTGGTGGCTAACGGCAAAACAATTGAGTTACCAAAGCACCTCAATCGTTTGGAGCGAGTTCGTCCCACACCGGGGGCAGACCCTGCAACCAACGGCTCATCACCGGATTTAGCTGGCCGCCAGCGCCCGTCTTGGTGCCCCGGCTCCGGCCGGCAATAGATCCACTCAACGTCTTCGGCCCAGAATCCTCCGACGGCACTGCCCCAGCTGGGATCTCCATCAAGTCGAATTCGATCTCCGGGTCGAAAGTCAGCTCCGACGTCGTCCCCGGCAACGCCAGCTGCTCCTCGTACCATCCAGACGGCGGAATGCTCGACGCCTCCACCTGACGCACCTCCGCAGAGGGCTCCACCTGACGCACCTCCGCAGACGGCTCCGTCATCTGTGCCTGGAGCGACAGACTGGTCAATGAGATCCCCAGCTTCGATCCGTTCTCCCTCGCCAGCTTCTTGCGCTCGAGGAAGCGCTCCGGTGTCCCACCCGCCTCGTGCGAGGCTGGTGTCGCCCACCCCGACGGGCCCAAGGCAATCGCATCCATTCCCACCTTCCGCACCTCCGAAGATGGCTCCATGAGCTTCACCGTGTCGATCAGGTTCGACCTCCGGCCGTCCATGTGATCCACGGATCCACCCCTCGTTCCACACGACGCGTTCGGCGTCGGATAGGGTGCCGGCTTCATCAGCGTCACCACTTCGTTCAGGTTCGAGACTCCCGGAGGTCCGCCACTCGATCGCTTCAGCGCCCTCGCACGCATCTCCTCGATCTGCTCGGACGTCTTCGGCGAAGCGTGATCGTGTGCCTGTGGCGTCGGATAGCCCGATGGCAGCTCTGCCGTCAAGCGTGCCGCATCGAGCAACGTCGTCCCCTGGTTGCCCTCGATCATGTAGCCATGACGCGCCGAAGATCTCGCATCTTCTTTCACGGGAGTCGGCCATGACTTCACGAAGTCCCAACGTCGTTTCGACATCGATGAGATCGTGATCACTCCCCGCCCCTGCGGCGTTCGCTTCATCTTCCATTCGTGCGTGAAGAGCGTGGAGCCCAGTCCCTGAAGACGTTGCTTCAACACTTCCGAGAGTCGCGCTTGAAACGATCCTGCTAGCGCGTCCACCGAGGAAGGCGACGAAGTAGATCCGTTGCCGCCGGTGGGGGGCGCCGACGGATGCCGCGGAGAGTTCTGTAGCCGTGAAGTTGTACCCGATGCTTTCGAAGTCGTCGGCGACGCCGTCGAGCCATCGATATCCATCTTTGCTGGCGACTTGCTCTCCGACGATGATGGGAGGACCGCAAGCTCGGATGAGTCGGAACCACTCGGGCCAGAGGTGTCGATCATCGGATTCTCCTCCTCGTTTGCCAGCGCTGGACCAAGGCTGGCATGGCGCGGACCCTGACCAGATCGGAAGGTCGTCGCTCCATCCAGCGTCTCGCAATGCGCGTGACCAGACTGAAATTCCGTTGAAGGCATGAAATTGTCGGTAGCAGGCGACGTCGGCAGGTTTGAGATCTCGGATAGATCGTTCATCAACAACTCCTGGTGCAATCTCACCCGCAGAAATCAGCGCCTGTGTCCAAGCACAAGCGTATGAATCGATGTCGCAATACAACGCGGTCGGCAGTGCTTCCTTGAGCACGAACGCACCGCGATCGACGCGAAGGAAGCGCGACGCAGCTCCGTGATCACGAACGTCGATCGCAAGATCACGCGAGATCACCGTCTCGGGAGTCTTCGATGCGGTGGGCAGCCGGCCGATCGCCAGCTCGGCGATCTGGCGCGCCTTGAGCGCACGCGGCGCGACCTCACGCAGGACCTCGGCGACGACATCAAGCGTACTCACGCCGTACCTCCCGCACAAAACGGACACAACCAGCGATCCGCGTGCGTGCACCGCCAACCGAACGAGGACAGCCACTCGGCACGATCGTCGGGAACCGCCGACACCACGCGGACGCCATGGCCACCGTCATGAGACTCGATCGCCTGCTCGCGACCGCACGGACCATCGTCCCCGATGCCAGAGCAGCGAACTACGGTGTGAGCTGTCATGAGAATACCTCCGTAGACATCGAGTGCGACCGCTTCGCGATAGCCGAGACGATCGACTGGGTATCGATCGGGGTCCCCACAAGCACGTGATCTTTGCGAACGCGATCGAGTGCCGCACACACGTCCGCGTGACCGAGCTTGAGATTGGCCGTTGCCGCGTAGATCGCTTCGAAGTCAAGCAGCACAGCATCCGCGTCGACCAACGCGCGGTGCACGAGCGAGATCAGCTCGTCCCGCAACGGCATCGCGAACACGATCGTCTCGTCGAACCGACGAAAAATCGCGCTGTCGAGCATCTGCGCGTGGTTGGTCGCCGCGATGATCAGGCTGTCTGATTGATCACCCTCGATAAACGCGAGAAGCGAGTTAACCACTCGACGCATCTCGGCCCCGGCCGATCCGTCTCCGACGCCGCCGCGATCTGCTCCAAGCGCGTCGAACTCATCGAACAGGTACACGGCCGGCATCGTGCGAACGTGCGCGAAGACCTGGGCGAGCTTGCCGGCGGTCTCACCGAGATGCTGCGAGATCACCCCGTGCAGCTCGACGCGGAACATCGGCAGGCCGACCGCGCAAGCAATCGCACCCGCCGCCATCGTCTTGCCCGTACCGCTCGGTCCACTGAACAGGAGCTTGCGCGCTGGACGGAGTCCGCGCGAAAGCAAATCGTCCCGTCGCGCGTGCTCGAGCACGACACGATCGAGCCGATCGCGAACCGACGTGGCGAGCACCATGTCGTCCAGCGACGACAGATCCGACGGCGCCGAGAGCAGGCCGCTCGCGCTCGGCAGCGGCACGAACGCCACTGCCTGCTGGTGCTCCACGAGCTTACGCAGCTGATCAGCACCGCGCTCGGAGCGCCCGGAAACATGTGCCGCGATCTGGAGCGTGATCGCCCGGAACCGATCATGATCACGGCTGACGTGCGCGTCGACGAGAGCAGTCACCTGCGCGAGAGAAGTCATTTCAGCGCCTCCCAGTGACGGCCGAAGAACCACGTTGAAGCGTCTCGCGTCACGGACACCCCCTCAACGCGAGTACGAGGCCGCAGACGGCCATCACGAGGATCTCCACGAAGACCACCCAAGACGAGAAGACGTGGACGGGCGACTCCTTACGGCTGTGACGCTCGTTGCACGCCGGACAGCGCAGGTACCCGCCGATGATCGACGTTCCGCAGTCCACGCAGGCCGAGATCTTGGTAACTCCTGTCACGCACTCCTCCGAATCGGAACCGGCCGCGCAGAGAGCGCGATCTCCGCCGCGAGGCGTGTGTAGTGATCGCGGAGGAAGTCGACCGTCACCGTCCCCGCGGCGCGGCAACGGCAGCCGGCAGAGCAGCCCGGGAGCCGTTCCCAGGGACAGGGAACACGCTCGCTGTCCGAGCGGCCCTTCAGTAGCTCCAGACGGGCCAATGCCGATCGATGAATCGAGTCGATCAGTGCCTGCCACGTCTCGATAGACGCGCGCTCGAGACGGTCGCTTGCCGACTCCACGAGGCGCGGGGCGCCCGTGGGGATGCGGCGGCGAGCACGACGATCACGGTCGACTCGACGCTTCGGCCCCTGCCCTTCGACCAGAGACTTCGGCTTCAGATCGTTAACAGTGAATAGTGTCATTTGAGGATCTTCTTCGCCGCGTCGATGAACCGCCGCAACTCGGCCGGCGAGAGCCACGCGCCGATCGGAATGTCATTGCCCGCCGCAATCGCGACGAACGCCGGAACCCGACGGCCGAAACCCTCGATCACGACCCGACGACCCCCGAGCGCGCGTAACGTGCGCCGCGTAGAAGGACGGATCTTCGCGGAAGCATCCTTCATGGAACCTCCGGGCGACAGCTCATGTCACCCGCGCAGCAAGCGTCTCGCGCGGCGCAATAGCTCGGGTTGATGCATGCCGCGTCGTACACGCGACAGCGGGGGGAGACGCCCGTCAGCTTGTCTAGCCGCCCGCGGAAGACCTCGGCAAGCGCCTCGTGCTTCTCCGCCATGAGGCGCAGGCAGATCGGACAGTCGACGTCGCCGAGCTGATAGATCTCGACCTCCTTGTGCGCTTCGACGATCGCCGCGTAGTGCGATCGCAAGCAGAGCTGCCCGTCCATGACGTTGTGCGCGTGTTTTGTCACGGTGCATCCTCCAACTTGGCGAGCAGCTCGCGCAGGACGCGGATCCGCTCCTCACCCTCCGCGATCGCCCGCCGCAGGCAGTCCGAGCAATCGACGTCGCCGAAGATCGATTGCGTCGCGTCGCCGATCAGATCGGCGGACGATGCCAACGTGCAGAGCGCACGATCGAGGGCGTGCATGTGCTTCACGCTGCTGCCTCCATCTCGCAGTAGCGATGGATCGCGTAGAACGAGTGGATCTTGAGTTCCCTCATGATCCCTAGCACCGAGTGACGGCGCTTCTGCCGATACCAGCCCGGCCGGTTCGGATCTTCTTGATCCCACAGCATGCGGCGCGCGTCCGCGAAGCTCATGCCGAGCCGATGCTCTTCATACGTGCAGCCGCACGCGCACGGAGATGGGGTCCTACGGTTAGCCATGAGATCCATCCTTGGGATCACCGTGCGTGCGCTCGAACGCCGGCCCCGCGAAACTCGCGCGGAACGCCGGAGCATTGACGATCGTGATCTTCAGGCGGTACGTCGAGTGACGAGGCATCGCGTCATTCTCGGCGTGCACCAGCACCTCGGTCCCGTTGCGAGTCAGAAAGCCCTTGTGAAACTGCCGCTCGGCCCACGCCCGGCCCGCGTCAAGTATCGACGAGCAGGAGACCTTCTCGAGGCACTCCGGCGGCATCGGAGACCACACAAGCCACGTCGGCGTCACAGTAGGACTCCGGTTCCCTGCCCCGAAGAGACTCCCTGTGCCGACGGAGACGTCAGAGACCCCACGAGCGTCACAGCAGCATCTCCTGAGCAGATGATGTGAACGCCGCCTCCTGCTCTGACACGGGAGGCGTCTCCCGCGACGGCGTCTCGGTTGCCTTCGTAGCGGGGCGTGGATAGTAGGTCGTGATCCACTCGCCGAACTTGCGGCGACGCTCCAGCGCCACCTGACAGATCTTCTTGACGTGCGGAGGAAAATCCTTGGCGAGTACCCACCTGAGGAAGCCTGCGTCGGCGTGCGCGACCTGCTGCCCCTTGTACTTGCCGAAGCCAAGCACGACCGCACCACTCTCATCCCACTGGATGTGGAACGAGGGCCCGAGCCACGCCGCGCGCTTGGCGAACGGATCGGAGATGGCCGCGATCTCGGGCCAGGGCTTGTCTGCGAAGCCGAATGCGTCCAGCATCGACGCGAGCACGCGCGCGGTGGCGGCGACGTCCGCCTCGGCCTGATGCGCGTTGACCAGCTGCTCACCGCAGAACTTCGCGTGCGCGGCAACGAGGGTCCTCGGCTCGACGTGGTGCCAGAGCCGGAGCACGTCGACGATCTGTTTGCCGGTGAAGCTCAGCGGGGGCATCCCGGCCCGCGAAAGATCAGCCTGGATCATGTCCAGATCGAAGGAAACGTTGTAACCGACGAGCACGTGTGCCGACGCGATCAGCGGAAGGAACTCAGGGGCCACAGCGGCGAAGAGCGGGCAGGCCGCGACATCCTCCAGCGTGATGCCGTGCACGGACGTCGCCTCGGGATGGATCGGGACTTCAGGGCGGATACGCCACGTACGTGACTCCGCGTCCGGTCCGAGGCCGAAGCGGAGACACATCTCGATGATCTGATCGGTCGCGCGCTCCTTACCGGTCGTCTCGACGTCCAGCACCACGACCTGCATCGCGTGTTCGCCGCCCGTGTCGCTCACGACGACGGCCCCTCGGCCGCGCGCGGATCATTCACCCAGCGCGCGAACGATCCGCAGCGCGCGCAGTACGCGCGGCCGGTCTCCCACAAGTGCGGCTCCCAGACGTGATCACAGTCAATCGGATCGCTATGGAGCGCGAGCATGCTCGGGCGGGCGCGTAGATCGACGTCATCGACGACCATCGTAGGAATTGCGGTTGCTGTCATGGGGCGAACTCCATCGTCGGCAAGAGTGGTTGAACAGGACCAAGGGCTGCTTCGCGCGCGATCTCGTAGAGCGTGTCCCACGACGCGCACGCGTGCGCACCGATCGGCACGACCTCCGACGTGTTGTGCGGCGTACGCCAGAACACCGCAGTGCGCCCTGGCCACGCGGCCAACCAGTCGCGCACGTGCGAGGACTTGTCGTCGACGAAGACGTCGGCCTCGTAGCCAGTCTTGTCGCTCGCGTGGTGGACGCGATCGATCCCGAAGTGGAGCGCCAGCCACGACTCACGCTCAGCGCGCCACCATTCATTCGAGTCCCAGGGGCTCGTTACGCAGTACACCTCGCCCAGCTCGCGCAGGCGGCGGACGCCCTGACGAGCCCCCGGATACGGCGGCAACGCCATGGCAAACCCACGCCGCGCCCCGATCGCCTTCTTGACTGCAATCGCTTCAGCCACCGTGAGCCCGAGCGCCTTGGTGAAGTCGAACTCGGTGACGTCGGCCTCCTCGTAGCGACGACCAATCACCTCCTCGACGATGCGCAGGGCCCCCGTGGTGAAATTAGCCAACAACCCGTCGACATCGAGAGAGATCAAGATCTTCTTCATCACGGCATACCCTCCGACGACGGTTCGGCCGAGAGCTGATACGTCCTCGGTCCGACACGGTCAAGCTTCTTCAGCTGCACCAGCTCGGCGAGGCGTGCGTCAAGCGTGCTGCGCGACATCACGCTCTTGTGCTGGTCTCGGCTCGTAAAGCACCGAGCGTGCTGCGCGACATCACGCTCTTGTGCTGGTCTCGGCTCGTAAAGCGCCGAGCAGCTTTTGTAACTCTGGAAGCCGGAGGCTTCCAGACCCTGCCAGATCTGATCAAGGGACGCGTGCAGTTGCGCGCAGAGCCCCTCGTACCAGGCGTTCGGCTTCCTCACGACACCACCTCCTCGATCAGCGCGCGAAGCTGCACGACCGTGCGGATGTGATCCCACAGCATCGCCTGCACGCGGACGAGCCGCATGCTGGCCGGAGCGCGGACATCGATCGGGCCGTCGATTGTCGCGCCGTGCATCTCCAGCTCCGCTGCGAGGTGCCCGACGAAGTCGATCGCCTTCTCGTAGGCGCGCTCCAGGTAGCCGCGACCTTCTCGCGTCGGACAATCCTCGGAGTGGTAGCCGTCCGATCGGACGTGCGCCGGGCAGCACCGGCCCTCGAAGAGAGGACGATCGATGCGGCGCGTCTCGACGCGGACCGACGCGAGAGCACGCATGTCGGCGATCACGAGATCGACAACGACGCCGGGCAGCGCAGAGCGGCGCCCCTCGATATGATCGATCACGAGCTCCCATATCGGCCGGCGAGACGTCGGCAAGGGAGGCGGCTGATCTGAAACGGCGATCGACGTCACGCTGCCGCCCTCGCGATCATGACGTGGAACGCCTCGGTCACCGTCTGACGGAACGACGGCGTACGCGTCTCGGAGAACCCCTCGATCGTCAGGATCATTGGCATCGGCGGACGTGTGAGGTCGATGCAGCGAAGCTTCTTCTGCTCAGCGCGCTGCCATTCGGTACGCATGCCGCGACTGAACTCACCACCAACCGCGACGACAGCATCGCAACGATCGAGCACGCAGATTGCGTCGTGAATACCCCGTTCGCGATCGATCGCGATTTCGGCGTACGGTAGCCAGCTTGCATCAAAGGCGACGGTTGGAAGTGCGTCGACGAGAGCGCGGAGCCACATCTTGGCCGAGGCGACGTTCATGGCGCGCGTTGAACCGATACCCACAGGGTGGAGCAGGTAGACCACCGGGATGCTCGCGGAGGTCATGGAGCGACTCCGCCCTCTGCCCAGCGCATCTTCTCCTGGCGGCGTGCCGACTCGATCTCGGCGCGCTCCGTCTCCATGAGAGCCGCGCACTCGAAGGCCTCGCGAAGCTGCTCGTCACCCGGCGCGTTCTTGCCCAGGCGGATCCGCTCGGCGATCCAGGCGCGGATCGCGACCGGTGCGGCCGGATCGCGGGCGAGCAGGACGAACAGGCGCTCGCCGTCGCTGGCCTTGTTGAGGCAGGAAGCGGTGTCCGAGATTTCGTCGCGCTTTAACATTGATTACCCTGGTTTGGCAGTTTTCATGTATCGAATAATGGCTTCTAGTTCATCTACAGTCGCGTCATTTTTGAGCGCGTTTGCTCGAAACGAAATGGCACGTAAGTTTAGAGCAACATACCCAAGAGGATTCTCCAGACGATCTAACGAGGGACTGTTAGGAGACCGCTTGTTCTTGAGCGCTTTAGGATAGACGAGTGCAATTCCAAGTACCGGACAGACATCGGGCAGCTCCAAGTCAGGATATTTGGCGTCATACGGCAGCCCCCGCTTTTTGGCGCGGGCCCTTGCCCTTACAAAGGTCTTCCTAAGCCAAGTGCCCTTAGGATCTTTGTCCACGCTTGCAGCATGCAACTCCTGCTTTCGCTTGCGGATCTTCTCTGCATTCGCAGCACGATACTGCTTCTTTTGTGCACGAAGCTTCTCGGCGTTAGCAACGCGGTAATGCTTACCGTAGGGCTTCTGATACGCACGTATCTTATCAAGATTAGCTGCGCGGTACTGTTTGCTATAATTCTTATGATACTTACGGATCTTATCTGCATTGTCAGATCGGTACTGTTTGCTGTACTTCTTCTGACGCTTTAGGATCTTGTGTTTATTGGCACCGTAGTATTGTTTGCCGTACTGTCTCTGATACTCAAGCAGCTTAGTTTTGTTAGCAGCATAATATTGTTTATTATACTGCTTCTTTTGATCGGCATTCATGTAGTCTGCCCATCTGTATAAGACAACAAGGTGTGTTTACTTGCCACAGTGAACAGTTTCTTGAGGTCACCATAGTTAGGCCCTGCCTCAATGTCACAACGAAAGGGCACGCGGATCACGACAGCGTCGCAAGTTATCTCACCCATACGTCGAGCTTCATCTTCGTTGTTGCCCGAGTAGCCGAATTCATCATGAACAGTGATCTGAAGAGGATAATCGGCGTCATCGAGCGCAACGAGCGCCATCTTCGTCTGATGTGCTGCTGAACCCTGCACCAGCTTCGAGATCGCCTTGTGCGCGTCGCGGATCTCGCCGTTCTCGTCCAGTTCGAAACGCACACGACGGTTGCCGAGCGCGATGATGTACTTCTTGCTCTTCGCGCTCCTGGAGCACATGCGCGCGAGCGCCTTCACATAGGGCACGCCGTGATTGAATCGGTCAATGACGGCTTGCGCTTCGGGTCCCGCCGCCTCGTACGTGAATCCGGTGCGTTCGTTCGTCTTCCAGACCGTTGGGCGCTTGAGCTTACGGGCTGTCTTACCACTACCCATCCCGTAACACTGCGCGAGATATACCTCTTTTAAGTCGTCACGCAGTTGTTTAAGGTCTGTGTCAGTTGGCGTCTTGCACAGATCAACCATGAGCTTATATGGATCGAAACAAGGGTCGTTGCGGAATGCATCACCAGCTTGTCGAGAACCAGGAAGTCTGCACAACTCAGCAAAATGCACGGTGATTCGTGGTTCTTGCTGGCCTAGGTCACATTTGAACCAGCGCTTACCTTCGTCGGAAATGATCACGCGACGCCATCTCTTTTCTATTTCACGGCTTCGCTTCATGGACGCTTGAACGTTAGGGTGTTTCGCTGCGCAACGACCGAACCGCGCCCCGCTCGAGTCGCTGTCCTCGTCGTTGTTATCGTCTTCGTCCGAGGCACCAACGAGCTGCTTGAATGTCGGATGGAGACGATCTTTGACGAGATGCTTGCGGAAGCCTCCGACGTAGGTTCCGAGGAGCTTCGCGAACTCACGGCCCACGATCACGGACTTCGAGACCTCGTCAGATTGTTGCTGGAGCCAGAGCTTCTGGACCGAGAACATCTTCTTGCCCGTGCCGCCGTGGAGCTTCGTCGGCACGTCGACACCGTGCTTGAGAAGCGCGCGACCGACCTCCTCCGCGTTACTGATCGATCCGATTCGAATACCCGTCAACTGATGAATCCGATCGAGGTACTCGCTCAACCGTCCCTTCGCCCACGACTCGACACGATCCAACTCATCGAGGTCGACACGAATTCCCCGGCGCGTCATGCGCACGAGCGCCGGGGTTACCCTCGATTCGAGGTCGTACGTCTCGCGCAGGTTCTGCTCTTCGATCTCCTTCTCCTGCACGCGCAAGAGCGGCAGTGGTGCGAGCACGTCACCGATCGCGTAGTTCCCGACCGCGCCAGCGTGTAGGCGCCAGAGCCCATTCTTGGGATCGATGCCCCACGCCTTGGCGTGCTCGCGGAGCTTGCTCTCGTCCTTGCCGACGAGGCCGCGTCGCGCGCAGATCGCATCGAGCCCATACTTCTTCTGGAGCTCGTCGAGCAGTGGCTCGGCGACCTGAACATCGCGGTGGAAGAGAACCTTGGTGAACTCGACCTTGTTCTCCCACAGGTAGTCGAGATCGTACGGCGCCGAGTTGAACACCACCTCACCGGTGAACGCGGCAGCCTGGTCATGCAGGTAACTCCAGACGTGCTCAGGATTTAGATTTCCGCCGCCCTCGTGCCGCACTGGAAGATACGCAGATGGGCCGTCCTCGATCGCGAACGCGATGCCGCACACGTAGCCGCCACGGCGGACACCCGGGCCCAGCGCATGGAGGTGATCGTCCCGACATTCGACGTCGACGCAGACACGCTTGGCATCGGTCCAGGCGGGCAGCTGCGAGACCGGCGTGGGCTTCCACGTCAGCTCGGGCTCCCACAGAGGAGCCTGGAGCCAGCCCGCGGCCTTCTGAGCCTTCGAGGCGCTCACGCCGCGACTCCCTTTCCACTCACGCGCGCGATGTACTCTCCACGCGCGCGATCGACGCCCTGTTCCTCGGTCGCATCCAGCGCGACCATGAACTCGTCTTCAGTCCAGGGCACCTTCTCTCGAAGGTCCACAGGGATGGTCCAAGCCCAAAGCGTGCACTCTGCCGCACAGCGTAGAGCGAAGCTGAGAGCTGTGAATGGATCGTATTGCGTGCCCCACGGCAGCGAAGGAACAACTTCGCGCAGGACCTGACGTGCGCGATACACGAGTCGCGGATCACGCCAATTTCGATCCGTGGGGCTCGGCAGCGACACGAGCTGCACATCAGGATTTAACGAAGAGGTGTCATGCGAGAAGAAGGGACGCGCATAGCCAAAGGCGCTCTTTGTCTTGCTGCCCAACAGCACGATCGTCCGCCATGCAGCGGGAGCTTCAACAAGCCTGAAAGCTTGTCGACACGCTTCTTTCTTCGTCCACAATCCAGGCGGATAGAGAACCCTGCGTGGAAGATCGCCATACTGCTGCTCTGAAAGTCCAAGGGACCGCCGAAACGCGAGATCGCGCTCATAGTTTCCAAAAAAGCCCTCTTCTCCGCAGAGCAGCGTTGAGGCGTGCCATGTAAACGTTGAGGTACTCACGCGCGACCTCCGCGGAGGGCACGGCGTGCGTCCGCCAAAAACGCGCTCCCGTGGATCTTCCAGCGCGCGACGGACGACCACGCGCCGCAGCACTTGCTCGGCGTGATGCGACGATCGTTGATCGCGATCGCCCAGAAGGCTGCGTGCCGCGGACAGCGTAGGACCTCGAGCGTCACGAATGCGACCTCTCGACGTGTACCGCCATGCGCCGCACCGGGAAGAGCACTGACCTCCGTGCCCCACAGGCCGTACAGCGGCACGAGAGGCACAGTTCGTTACCGTGACGATCATGGAGCCAACGGACGAGAACGTCGTATTCCGCGAGACCTCCAGGAATCCCCGACGTTCCTTCCCCGATGACGAGGCCGAGGACATCGCGGGCGGTGCGTTTGAGCCAGTCCCTCAAGACTCCCCTCCAACGTCAACCCATTCCGGGTAGTGCTCGCGCTCGCGGCGATACAGCTCGCCGTGCACGCGCGCGCGGATGCGATACACGGCCTCCCGATCTGCCGGGTCGCGCGCGTCATGCGACGCGAGGAAGGCGCGGATCGACTGAGCCGCCTCCGATCCGACACTGCTCTGCTGCTCCGTCACGCGGCTGCCTTCTCAGCATCGATGGATCCCCACGGCAGCTCGGGCGCCAGCTCGCGCAGGATCTCGCGGGCACGCGTTACAAGTCGGCCGTCGTTCCAAACGGTGTTACGCCCCGAGGGGTGCGGCAGCGAGACGAGGTGCATCTCGCCATCGGTCCGAGTCGCGACGTCATGCGTGAAGAAGGGCTTCTCATACCCGAAGGCATCGGCGACCTTCCGGCCGAGCATGACGAGCACGCGCCACGGCGCTGACGGATCTGCGACGAGGAGCTGCGCGCGACGGCGAGCTTCGCGTGTCGACCAGTCCGTCGGACAGAGGTTCGTGCGATGGATCGCGAGGTACTTGTGCTGCGGCAGACCGAGAATGCGACGGAGACGGTAGCCCGCACACCCCGGTGGGTAGCAATAGAGTGCGAATTCTGGAGCAGACCCATAAGGGTTCGCTTCGCCGATCAGGACCACGCGGCACACTTCCTGCTCACTCACGACTTCCCTCCCTGCCACGCGTCGACGGCACCGCTGATCACTTGCATCGCGGTCCCCGCGTCGATCTCACCTCGGCGCCACTTGTCGACGGCCCCGAGTGCCGTGCCGACGGCCTCCATGAGCCGGCGGTACTCGATCGTGCGGGCTTCGACCTCCGCACCGAGCTTCGCGAGTAGTTCGATCGGCAACTTCAGATGCGTCTGGTTCCGCGCCGCAGCTTCCTGCACCGCGAGCTTGAGGCCCTGGACGTCGGCGTCCGTCACTGAACGATTCCGATCGTCTTCGAGCTTCTCGTGATCGCGGTATATTTCCAACGGGCAGCATCACGACCAAACGCCTTCGACTCATCGAAGAGCAGCACATCAGACCAGCTCGAACCTTGTGACTTGTGACAAGTTATGGCCCAGGCCCAGCCGAGCTCGACCCGCTCTCGACGTGAGAAGCCGTTGAGTTCTTCTTCGCGTGCCATGAAATGGTGGAGCCACGTTCGGCACTCGATGCGATCGTCTTCATTCTCGATCTCGATGTCCGCCGTCAGGTTTCCAAGATCGGCCTTACAGCGCACGACCTCCCATGTCGATCCGTTCAAGAGGCCCAGTTCGTGATCGTTGCGAAGACAGATCGCCTTATCCCCCGGCACAGGTGCTACTTCATTCGCGCGTCCAAGTAGTCGCCGGATCTTAGCGTTGCACGCGTGACGCGTGCGATTGCGACCAACGATGATGATGTCGGCCGCGAGTGCTCGCGTCTCAAGAGACGGATCGCCATAGCGCAGCACTTCGCAATCGCCGTGCTTGCCATAGGGCAATGGACGGCCTTCTCTCGCGAGACCTGCCAGGAAGTGGATTGGACTATCGGCTTCTTGACGATGAATCTCTGTAAGCAAGAAGTCCGGCTCGCGCGCCGTGAAGTAGCCTTCGCCGTAGACCGGCGGCAACTGCGCCGGATCGCCCAACACGAGAAGCTTAACCCCGAAGGATTCCAGATCACGCCCCATACGGGCATCCACCATGCTGATCTCATCAATCACACAAAGCTTCGCGCGACGAAGATCGCTGTCAAGATTGAGTGAGAAGCGCGGACCTTTACGACCGCTATCTTCTTCGGCGTACTTGAGTTGATCGGCGATCCTATCGGCTGTCGCTTGAGCGCCTGGGTCGTTCACTGTTCGAAGCCGTGCAAGCTCCTCACGAAGGCGGAGAAGCACGGTCGGCGAGGGTGGATCACCGGCTGGACGGTAGATCAGCGAATGGACAGTCGACGCGTTTTCGCATTTTTTCTCGCGCATTACCTTCGCGGCCTTGCCGGTCGGCGCGACGTAGCGGACAGCGGCGCCAAGGTTATCGGCGAATTTCTTCGCGAGCGACGTCTTGCCCGTGCCTGCGTGTCCCGCAAGGTAAAACACCTGTGGAGCGTTTGGATCATTGAGCCAGCGGGAGACCGCGCCGAGGGCGCGATCTTGCTCCGGTGATGGGGACCAATTCACCTCCACGCGGCGCCCCGATCCGAACGCCGGGCTGGAAATTGTTTCGGGAAACACTTCACGCGACTCCCTGCTCGTGCGCCGCAGCGATCCGCTCGGCATGCACGCCCTCGATCGGCGTGCCGACCTCACCGAACCCCAAGAACGGAACGGTCGAGACACATGGCTTGCCGATGCGCGCGCCGCAGCTCGGGCAGACGACACCTGCGGCGGGATACAGACGCTCACGCGCGTCAACGCGCGACGTGTACGACCGCCCAATCACGTCGGTCTTCTCTTGTTCGGACGACGAGAATTTCACAAGCACCTCAGACAGGGAGATGAGGTCGACAGGAAAAGAAAAGTCGGCCTCGCCGTTGACCTGTCAACAACGGCGAGGGCCGTATGGCGGTATCGATCTCCTCTTGCCTACGCCGCCCTAGGGAGCGGTATCGACGTCGTCGGAGATCTACGCCGCCAAAGACGAACTACGCAGCGAGCTTCGCGACCTCGTCGTCTTTGAAGCCAGCTTCGAGGAGCTTCTTCGTGAGACGACCGATCGCTTCGTTGCGCTCGCGGAGCTTGGTCTCGAGCTGTGTACGCTCTTCGGACACGCGGCGCTGAAGCTCACGATAGGCGAGCGTGCGCTGATCGTGCTTCATCTGCTTGCGAATTTCTTCGGGGTACTGGGACGTGTTCATGGGTCCGTTCCTTTTCGTGGCGGCACAATGAAGCGTGCCGCGGCTTCGGGCAACTTTTTGGCGAAGATCAGCTCAGACGATCAGCTCAGAACGGCACGCCCGATTCCGGATCGGCCCCGGGCTCCTGCTTCGTCGTCTCGTACGCGGCCTTGGCGAGGCCCGCGAGCACGTCGTCGTGCAGCTTCTTGGCCGCGACGTAGCGCGTGTCGGCCCGGGGCAGGAGCGAGTTCTTGAGATCGTCGCCACCCTCGGCCGGCGACAGCACCGGGATCATGTACGTGTTTCCGTTCTTGGTCTCCGACTCCGACGTCATCTTCACGCGGTGCGCGAAGATTGGCACTTGACCGGGGGCGAGCTTCTTGCCGTTGATCGTCGGAGCGAAGTTCCCGATCGCCGAGTTCCACGCGCGATAGACCTTGATCTTCGTCGAGACGAACGGGATCATGGCGAACCCGAGGACCTCGCCTTCCTTGTTCCACAGAATCGCGTAGATCTCGAAGCTCTCGACCAGCTCGTGGTTGGGCTGGGGCTTGGCGGTCTTGGGATCTGGCGGCTGCGGCACGGGCAGCTTGCCGATCGCGCGGCCCTCGTTGCGAGCGATCGCGTCGGTGACGATCTTGGCGTTCTTGGGATGACGACCGCGGAAGCCACCGCCGTCATCACGCGGGATCCATTCGGTCCAGACATGGTCCGTCAGGGCCGGCGTCATGAAAACGGTCTCGTAGATCTCGCCGGTCACACTGTTTCGAAAACATCCCGCGAACACCTTGCCGCGGCTCTCCACGACCTCGGGCGAGTTCGACTGGAGCAGCTCGATGATCGGCAGCTTCCGATCGGCCATGTCCTGGTTCTCGAAGCCCTGACCGGCGTCGTCGCCGTAGTCGAAGACTTCGATTGCCTGCGTCTCCGGCGGCGGCGTCATCGCCGTCTGATCAGCCGACGGCTGTGGTGGCGTGCCGTTGCCCTTCTTGCCGGTTACCTTCGTCTCTTCCTTCGTCGTCGTCGTTGCTTCGTTCGGCATAGCGTGCGTTTCCTTCTTTGTGCGTTGGTTGTTAGTTCGACGTGACGCCGAAGCGTCACGTAAGAGAAAATGTCTTCTGCAAAGCGTAGCGACCGCGGGAGATCCTGATGAAAAACGATTCCGATCCCTTGCTCCGCATGTCAGCGAGGAGCGTGGTGCGAATCAGCCGTGTGGCACGGCTGCCCAGTGTCGACTGCTTGCCAATTCGATCCGCAATCTCTTGCAAAGTAAGCGGGCCTCGCGCTTCTGCGAGAGCCTTCGCGACCTGCGTCAGCATTCCCTTTGGAAGCTGTGGCGGAAGCGTTGAGCCTTGAAACGGCGCGATCTCACGATAAATACGACCACACTTGATGTCACCTACGGTTGCACGCGAGACACCGAAGCGGGCTGCAACCGATAGCTCGGCTTCACCGTGCTCCAACCTACCCATGATCTCGTTGGCTGCATCAACATCAAGCTTGACGCAGTCACGGTTGCGAGCTTGCTCGGTTGTAGTGGCCCAGCGGCAGTTACCAGGCTCGTAGTTTCCGTCGCGGTTAGGAAACCGATCAAGCGTCAAGCGCGCGGGACACTCGCCCATGTCCGCCAGGAAGTTTTCGAAGACATGCCAACGCGCGCAGACTTCAATTCCTCGGCAGCCATAACGGGCATAGGACTTGTGCTTCGGATTCTCACAACGCGAGAGCATCGAAGACCACGCATCATACGTTCGAGATCGCCATCCGTCATGACGGGTGTGCCCGTGGCGATGCGCGACGGTATTCCCATCAAGCAATCGACCCCGTGGACCGCGCTGTGCAGTCATCCCTTCCTCGTCAGCTTGGCAGCCCGAAAATCAAACAGATTGAAAAGATCTCGAGGAACAATCTTCCCCTCGGCCACCAGCTCGCGGACGAGCGCGCCGAGCGTCGAGGCATGCACGTCCTTCTTCGCTTCGACGTCGAAGCCCTTGCCACGCAGCTCGACCACCAGCTCATCGGCGCGTGTGTCCTCGCCGCGGTCGAGAGCGACAGACACGGTGTTCTTGATTACCCCGCCATGGCCTGCCTCCACGAGCCAGCGAAACGCTCCCATCCGCGCCTCGACGCGATCGTGACCCGGCAGCGACGCCTTGATCTCGCGCTTGACCTTGACCTGGATGCCCGAGGCGGTCGTGCACTCGTCCAGACGCATCTTGCCGAGCAGCTCGGGGATTTCCTTGTTGAGCAGCTGCTCCTCGGCCTGCTTGCACTTCTGAAGCTGATCCTCGGCCCTCTTGCGCTGCTCGGTGAGCCGCTCGGCCTGGAGGGTCAGCTTGTCAAGATCCGCGAACGCTTGGGCGACAGCTTCCTGGTCCGGATCGGCGTCAGAGCCGTAGTCGAACGGGTCGTCGACTGGTGCGGACGCCACTGGGGTGGCTACTGGGCTGGCCACTGGTCCAGACGGAGCAGCCACCGGGCGCGACGGGCCGGACGGGATGGCAATTTCGGCGAGGCGATCGATGTCAGTCACGGCTCGACCTTACGTGCAGCGTCTGACAACCGCCTGTACCGTTCGCGATCACACTCTCGGCAATTGCCTGAACTACTGACATTTTCAGCCGACCGCACATGTCCATGAACACAAGACTGTTTCCGCGGTTTGTCCCGCCACATGAATGGCGCGGGAGGGGCCTTTGGCTGTGGCTTGTATTTCGCTCGCCGCTGAGCGAGAACGCAGCGTTTACAGTGCTTGCCCCCACTGCGATCGACGTAGATTCCAACTTCGCGCAGTAGATGGCCATGCACGCAACGCGTGTGAGGATGTCGACGCCAAAAGCGCGCGATGTTCTCTTCGTTGGTTACAACATCGAGATGTGCCGGATTAGCGCAGCAAGTATTTTCGCAACGATGATCGATCGTGTAGCCGTCTGGGATCAAACGCCCATCGGCCATGACCGCGATCCGATGTACGGACACACGCTTCGCTTTCACAGAGCCCTCAGGCCAGCGGAGCTGTCCATAGCCTCCGCTGATCGCCCCCAGCCAAAACCAGCAGCTGCTGTTTGGCTCTGGAATGCACTTCCCCCAGAAGCGCTTCGGAAGACGGGAGTCCTCAAAGTTCATGGCAACGCCACGCGCGTTTTCAATGGACGCTTCCGACACGGGCAGCACCTGTAGCGAATCTGCGATCACTCCGTCAAGCGGGAGCGAGCGCCTAGGTGCGCTCCGTGCTCAGGAGCAGATCGAGATCGTGCGAAAAAGTTCATCCACAGCAACCTGTGAATTGTCTGTGGACGAACGTGTGTGGTGTGAAAGCTCGTCGGAAATGCGCCGATCTGCACGCGCGTCCTCGGCCACAGCCTTGTGAACAAGTCGGGTGCCCCCGCGAAGAGATCCCGGGGCGATCCCGGGCTAACTTTTTCTTACACGACCGAGCGCGCTTGCAGCACTACGCCAAAGTTGTACTGCAACCGCACGCGAGATGACGTGCAGACGATCGTGAACGACGTCGCCGTGCATCTCAACGCTGTACTGCAACTGCACGCGATCTGAAGTGCAGTGACGTGCAGACGCCGGGCAAACGACGGCTTTGCTCATCTCGACGGTGTACTGCAACCGCACGCGAACTGAAGTGCAGTGACGTGCAGATGGACGGCTTGTTGTTCACGGCTCCTTCATCCGATCGCGCTCACGCAACCAGCCGATGATCGCTACAAGCTCTTGCTTGGCCGCAATCTTGTGGTCGGGGGTTTCGCATTCCTCCCAAACTTCCTTCATGAGCAGTTCGCCGCCGTTCAAATCATCTTCGAGGGCGAAGATAATTTGACGACGCACCAGGGATTCGATCTTCGGCGTAGTCGTCATCGAAGGCTCCGCATCAAACCTCGACACTCACCCGGATCCGCGCGCGCCGGATCAGGAAGCGCACATACTCCGACTGCGTCATTCCCGCTTCCTCTGCGCGCTCGGTAAGCGTGTCGTAGTCGTCATCCGAGATCCGGATCGTCAGGTTGCGGACGCGGGCCTTCTTTCCGCCGACGTCCACAGACTTTTTCACGCGGAGGCATCTTCCATAATCTCGGCATATGAAAACTCCGTGCCAAGCGCGTCATCGATAGTGACCATCCCCTCGACGGTCTTCTGCAAGGGTTCGCCGTTATAAAGGTAGACATGCGAGGGGACTTTCACCTCGCGTGCGACGAACTGGCGGCCGAGCGGTGTCATGCGCCAGTACCCGACCCGAGGACTGCCGTCCGCGCGCACATCCGGTTTCTCTTCGAGGAGCCCCCAGAACTTCAGCTTCGCCCAGTCACCGCGCACGGCCGCGGCGCGGCGCGGGTTAGAGGCGACAACTTCAGTGATGTAGCTCGGCACGTGCAGCCACTCGTCGGGACGGACGTCGTACCGACGATAGTATCGAGCGATCAGGAGCAGTACGAACGCCATCGATTTATTCAGCGGTCGACGGTAGAGCTTGACGAACTGCTGGCAGCACGGACAGGTGGCACCCTTGCCGAAACGTACGCGGAGCCACTTCTTCGCATCATCGAGAGAAGCGCCCGGCATGTTGAAGAACTCGGCTTGATCTTCGTTCTTGGTTTCGTTCATGAAGCCACGATACCGGCCCCCTCTGACGAATGATCGGACGGGGCATAAACGAACAGCACGCGATCCCTTCAGATTGCGTGCTGTGCCGGACTGCCGAAGCCGTACCGGACCGAACCCAGTCACACCACGCCGCGCCGCGCCTGCCTGACCTTGCCCCGCCTACGCCGCACCACGCCTCACCGCACCATACCTAACCTGCCTTGCCGCACCGAACCCAGCCTCACCTCGTCTTCCACGCCGCGCCAGCCTTGCCTCTTCGGAGCACTATCGACTTTTCCGGCTGGAGACCTTCTCTTCAGCACTTCAGCACCGTGGACTTCTTCGGCTTCTTGTGCTGCCAAGATGTTCTGCCAAGATGTTCTACACCGATAAGATCACGCCCCTCGGGGAGGGTCGGAGGTTTCAGTTTGTGGTCCTCGATCTCGCGACACAGTGCGAGAATCGCTGCGCCGCGAGCCTTCACCTGCGCCGCGCGATCACCCATCGTTAGTTCGCAACCAGCCGCTG
>Ga0334722_10001989_pt1 | contig 23922 bp, 24 predicted proteins | sample C3_bottom_MG_FD_207210 | JGI IMG/M metagenome (GOLD analysis project Ga0334722, IMG submission 207210) | Sediment microbial communities from Yellowstone Lake, YNP, Wyoming, USA - C3_bottom | ecosystem: Environmental > Aquatic > Freshwater > Lake > Sediment | place: USA: Wyoming | collected... | reverse complement strand
ATTAATTTCAGTGTGGGTGCTTGCGAAAATTTCTCTAAGCAAACCAATTTCTGATGTGGTTTTGGGAAGTTTAATCATTTTTGGCTCTAAAACCTTGCTGACCCTTGGAGAAAGCAGATAATTGCCTTGAATTTCAATTTTAAAAGGAATGCTTCCCTTGCCTTTTAAGAGGAAGTGATCTCCCGTGGCGCGCACTTCAACGCTTTTGGGAAGTAAAAAACTTGCGCCATACCAAGTTTGTCCATAATGCCGCATAAAGTTAATTTTTTTAACCGCGCCATTTTTTTCAACCGAAATATTCGTTGGTTCAAGCTCGCCTGGATATTTTTTTCTAACATCCTTAAAGCTCAAGTGTTTACCATAAGCGTTAACCGTAAGTTCCCGCACCCTTCTGACATCTCCAATTACAGGGCGGTATAATTTAAGATCGGGGAACAAAAAATCACCTTCTAAAAAGAGGTGATTTGCCACTGTGTAAATTTTCCCAAATTTAATTTGCTGGCGGGGCGCGCCAACTAATCCTAAGTATAAATGATTGCCGGGTCCAGCTACGCGTAATTCGCCGTACTTGTTGAAATCAATGTAGTAAGGGCCCTTAATCCACAAATCTTTTTCTAAACGCATAAATTTTTTATGTGTGTATGTACTTAAACCATACCACAAGTTTTTAAAAAATCAAGGGTTCCCTAAGTGTAAACCTAAACAACCTCGGGGGTTAAGTAGCTTTACACCTAAGGATTTTTTACAATTTTAAACGAAACGTCTTTTTTATCCGCTCTAATGGCGCCGTCCGGGCAGTAGATTTCACAAATATTGCAAGATATGCAGTTTTCTATGTCGCACTTTATAGCCGGCGTGCCATAATAGCCCAAATATTCGTCTGAAAAAGACAACACTTTTTTAGGGCATTTAACAATGCAAATACCACAACTTTTACAAAGACCTGAAAAATTGGTAATTGCTCGGTGTTTATTTTGATAAACTTTTGGTTTAAAATTCATGACAAACTCCGTTTGTCTCCTACTAATTGAGCGCTAAACCGAAGGTTTCATCCGGTTTAGCCGGAAATGTACGAATGTGACTCTCCGTTAACTCACTTTAATGCAATTTACTTGCGAAACATATTGTTCTTTAACTGAAGCTAAGCCCATTTGCAGTGCCTCATGGTCTAATTTTTGAAGATTTGGGTGTGCCCTAAATTTGTGAGCTAAGGTTTCATCCACCACTTCTTTTATGTCTTTATTCTTAACAATGTGGGTTAGGGCCAAAAGTGAGCCCAAAATTACCATGTTAAACACGCCTGGAGCAAGTTTTTTGGAAGCCATATCCAGGGCTGGCAGAGAAAATATCTTGTTAAAATTGCAAACAATGTGCGGAAAAGGACACACCGCTGATGTTGGGTTGCATTTTTTAATAGGCAATGCTTCTAGTGGAATTAGGGTTGAATCATAAACATAAATTGTATTTTCTCCAACATAGCGATTCACGCGGGAAATGGCTCTGCCCGCTAAAACAACCAAAATGTCGGCCTTTTTGAATTTGGGATAAGCAAAGCTTGTCGGCGCTGCGCTTGGATAAGCAATTGGTTTTTCGCGAGAGATTTGGAGGAATGCCAAAGAAACGCCGCCGCGCTGTTCTACACCAAAATTGGGAATTAAGGAAACCTCATTTCCTTCTGTAAAGGCGGTTTGGGCTAAAATTTCCCCAATGGTTTGCACCCCTTGCCCGCCTTCTCCAGCAATAAGTAACTTCAAATTTTCCATATAACCCTTTATTCTTATTTCTTAATTCTTTGTTCTAATCCCTATGCCCATGCGCGGAAATTTCCCCGGTTGGGAAATATTTCTCTAAATCTTCCAAAAAATCCAGCGATCCTTGGGCGTCTGTTTTCCAGTTTGTGGGACAACTTGTTAAAACCTCCACAAATGAAAATCCACGGCATGAAATTTGGTGTTCTAGGGCCCTCTTTAGGATTTTTCTAACCTCAAGCGGCCTAGCAATACTGCCGCGGGCAATGTAAACCTCTGGCGGAGCAATTTGGGCTACCATTTCCGGACCTAGCAAATAATGTTTGTCTGCGCCTAAAGGCGTTGTGTCTGTAATTTGAGTTGGAATAGTGGTGGGCGCTTCTTGGCCGCCAGTCATAGCATAATTGGCGTTATTTGCCACAATTACGGTGATATTATCATTTCTTACAGCCGCGTTCACCAAATGTTGGGAGCCAATAGCGTAAGCGCCGCCGTCTCCTGCAAAAGCAATGGCCACGGTTTTTGGCGATGCCATTTTAACACCCGTCATCACTGGAACCGTGCGACCATGGTGGGTTTGAATGGTATTGATGTTAAAAAAATCCCAACTTAAAAGCATGCAGCCAATGTCACAGCCATAAACCGTGCGCGGGGCAATGCCCAAATCATCAATCACAAAGCCCAGCATTTTTAAAAGCTCCGCCTCTCCACAACCAGGACAAAACTTATGCGGCTTGGTGTCTTGACGCCAAGATTTTGGAAATGCAGGAATTTTAACCACGGCCCACCTCCCTAATTTTTTCTAAAATTTCTTCTTCGTCAAAGCCAACGGCCGGTTTTAGGAATTCAAAAATTGGTTTTGGAAAATTGTATAAATTTTGTTTAATTAATTTTGAAAACTGGCCGGCGGATGATTCAACCACCAAAATTTTCTCTGTTTTTAGGGCGGCTTTTTCTAACGCCTGTTGCGGAAAGGGATTTAGGGTAATTGGGCGCCAAAAATTAACGCGCCTTCCCTCGCTTTGCGCGGCGGAAACCGCAAGCTTGGCCACTTCCCCAACACTGCCATGGGCTAAAACCAACACATCCGCTTCTCCAAAATCTGCTTCCTCAAATTTAGCAATTTCTGGCGCAATTTTCTGAAACTCAGCCATATTTTTGGAAACCAGCTCACCTAATTCTTCTTCTTGATCATAGCAATTGCGCAGGTTTAAAACTGAGGTTGGCTTAAAATATGCCTTCCCGCTCACTCGCTTTATTGGGGAGGGAGAAAAAGTGCCTTTGGCTTTGCATAAATATCCATCCGTTAATACAAAAGTGGGAAAGCGATATTTCCAGGCCACCTCAAATGCTTTGCCAACCGCCTTGTAAAGCTCATCTAAGGTAGCTGGCGAGTAAACAATGCGCAAACCCTCGCCGTTGCCGCCAAAACAAGTTAGGTTTAGTTCTTGTTGGGAATAAATTACCGTGCCGGTTGAGGGTCCGCCGCGCTGGCCAATTACAGCCACAATTGGCAAACGCAAGTTTTCTGCCATGGAAAAAGCATCCTGCATAAGCACATTCCCTGGTCCGGCCGTGGCTGTAAAAGCCACTTTACCCATTAAAATAGCGCCCAAAGCGGCAAAACCAGCAGCCATTTCATCTTCTGTTTGTAAAAATGAGTTATCTCTGGAAAATATCTTTGGGTTCCTGTCAACAACTTCCAGCCAATAGTGCAAAATGTCCGTGGTTGGCGTAATGGGATAGCCGCACAAAACCTGGGCCCCAGCGCGCACTGCCGCCTGAACAATTATTTCATTTCCCATTAGAAATTCTTTCTTGATTTTTGACACTTTTCCCCTCCTATGTCCGCTTGGCGGACAACAACTGACCACAAACAATTAACAATTGATGTTATAATTTGACAGCTGTCAACTGTCAGTTGTCAATTGTAATCTTTAAAATTTCCTCCCCAATAACCTTTTCCTCATCTGTTGGAATAATTAATGTTTTAACTTTAAACGGCAGGCCACTGGTAATTTTTTTTGCAATTTCCTTATTTCTTTCTACAATTCCTGCCGAAAACACAATCGCATCCACTTCCCCTAAAATCGCAAAATATGAACCTATATATTTTTTGATTCTATAAACAAATAAATCAATTGCCAGCTTTGCGTCTTTGTTCCCCTTTGCGGCTTTAGTTTTAATTTCTGTAAAGCCGCCATTTGAGCCGGACAAACCGTTTAGGCCGCTTTTATGATTTAACAAGTCCTCTGCTTCCCTAATATTTAATTTTCCTTTCTCCATTATATAAAATAAGGCGCCAGTATCCAAATCGCCTGCCCGCGTCATCATTAAAAGCCCCTCAGAGGGAGTAAAACCCATGGAAGTATCAATGGGTTTGCCATTTTTAATTGCTGTAACAGAACAGCCGCCACCTAAATGGCAGGTGATTAAATTTAGCCCTCCCAAGGGCTTTTTAAGCTGTTTTGCCGCCTCGTTTGCTAAATATTGATGAGAAAGGCCGTGAAAACCAAAACGCCTAATGCCAAATTTTCGAGATATTACTGCTGGCAAGCCGTAAGTTTTTGAAACTTCAGGCAAATTTTTAAAAAACGCCGTGTCAAAACAGCCAATGTTTAGAATTTGCGGCAAAAACTTTTGGCAAAGCTTAACAACTTCTATGGCCGGCGGGTTGTGAAGGGGCGCCAATTCATTATAATTTTCTAAGTTTTTGATTGTTTTTGGGGTTAATTTTGTTGGTTTAAAAAAATTATTGCCGCCGTGGACAATGCGGTGGCCAATGGCAGAAATTTCTTTAGGGCTAATGAGAATTTCGGAAAGAACTTTTTTTAAGGCCTCATCATAGCTTTTAACTTTGCCACCAATATCCTTGATGTTGTCTTGGGCTCTAAGTTTTAACTGCCCGCTCGCCACTTCATATAATTTATATTTGAGCGAAGTGCTGCCGGTATTTAGAACCAAAATGTTCATTTTGTTCTCCTGCGAATTTACTAATCTAGCGGATGTATGGGTATCATATTTGTCGAAGAATGTTGGTTAGCGCAAGACCGGCGTTTGGAGCGAGCGGAGACGAGGCTTGACCGCGCGAAGCGAAGCGGAAAACAGGGATGGCGTGGGTGGTCTGAAGCTAAGCAATCATTCGAGACAAATAATACATTCAAATAATCAACTCTCCCATTGCTGTTCCCTCTATCCCTGCTGCGTTGCCTTCATCTGTATCCAAATGCACCGTTGGATTAAAATTTGGGGCCACCCTAACCACAACTTTGTCAAAAACAAGCGCGCGCGGGCCTAAAATTTTCATTTTAACAAACTGATTATTTTTTATGCCGAGTTTTTCGGCTGTTTTTGGATCACAATGAAAATGCCGCTCGGCCAAAATAACGCCGCTTTTTAGCTTTATTTTCCCTTTTGGTCCTTTAATTTCGCACCCCACCGATCCCCTTAAGTGCCCAGATTCTAAAACCGGCGGGGTTATGCCAAGTTTGTAAGCATCTGTTTTTGCCAATTCTATTTGGGTGTGGGAACGAATTGGCCCCAAAACCCTAACTTTTAGCAGCTTACCTTTTGGCCCTGCCAAGTCAACTGTGTGTTTTGTGGCAAACTCACCGGTTTGGGATAAATCCTTTAATTTTTTATATAAAAACCCCTTCCCAAAAAGTTTTTCTAAATCTTTTTGAGAAAGATGAACATGTCTTGCTGAAACCTCAATTAAAACCTTCATAACTTCTTACTAATTACAAATTTGATACAAATAACCTTAGCAACTTAGTAACTTTGAAACTTGGTAACTCCTATTAGTACCCTTTATTCGCGTCCTCCACCGCCTTCTGAATTGCTTCTTCTTTTTGCTTTTGCAATTCATCGGCTTGTTTGGCGGCGTCTTGGGCTTGCTGGAGCTGGTTTCCAAACCCGCTACCACTTCCGTCTTGGTCTGTGGGCATGCCTTTTTTAGCCTCGTTTATTTTTTTGTAGCCTTGAATCTGGAACGAGAAATAATAATAGTAAAACAAGCCCATTATCAACCCAACAATAACGCCCAAAATAATGACAATTAGGAATCCAGAGATGCCTTTTTCATCACAAATGTAATTGAAGGGTTGATTAGGCTCAGTCATTCCTTTAATGATATTATGAATAAATTCCTTGATTTTCCTTAAGTGCAAAGCTAAACCACTTCGGGAGTGAAATAGCTTTGCACATCGGGATTTTCAAATACTTTCGCAAATCACTTCCCAATCAACGTCACTTTCACGGTTGCAATGTCGTCAATAGCGCCGTCTTTTTCTGAAACGTCATACACTTCCAAGGTGCCGTTTTGCGTTTTTGAAACTTGGGTAAATTTTAGGGTTGCAGTGTAGTTGCCACCTTCCGGCGCGCCGGCCTCTGCAGTAATTGTCACCTGCCCAATCACCTTACCGGTTGCGTCTTTTAGCCGCGCGGCAAAAGTTGCCTCAAAAACATTGGCAAAGCCGGTAATTGTAACTGAATTTGTAAGTTTTGCGCCTTCTTTTGGAGAAGTAACGGTAATGTTACCTTTGGTTGATTTAATTTCTGCCGAATTTTTCGTCGTTTGACTTTTTTCAGTTGTCTTTTGCTCTAAATCAGTAATTTTTTCATTTTGCTTTACAATCTCCTGTTCCAACTGCTGTTTTTCCTGTTTTGCTTTATAGTTTTGATAGTAATATGTTCCGCCGCCAAAACCCACCGCAAAAATTATTGCCACCAAAATAATGTTAACTAAATTTGATTTGCTTCTCTTAGCCATACCTAACTCCTTTTATTCACACCCATTTTCGGTGCATGTATATATTATTTTTGAGTCCTGGCTTACAGTTAATTTAAATCTAGCGCTATCAAACCTCTGATAATCATGGCTGATTCCATCTTTGCTTTTTTCAGGCAGCTTGCTTGCATAAACTATGTTCACAGGACTGCATTTTGATGTTCCTTTAAGCTCCCCGCCCCAGTTTAGACTGGTTGGGTAATCTCCACAATCATCATTGTAAAGGGCAAGCGATGTTGCCACAGAAGCAACATTTTGTTTGGCGGTTGATGCCTTAGCTTTTTTCTCTGCGTCACTTATATCTTTTAAGAAATCAAGAGACCCGCCAGCGCTACTGCCTTTTAATTTTTTGTTCTCTTTTTGTAAGCTTTCTATTTGCTTTCCTAAATCATCAACTTGTTTCTGGTTTTCTTCTGCTTGTCTTGCTAATTGTTTGTTTTTTAAAACAAAAACTGTTCCGCCGGAAATTCCGGCAACCAAAACTGCAAGTATTACCAAAATTGCAACGGGCGCAATACCCTTTTGATTAAAAACCATGCTTATTGCCCGTAAATATTTTCTTTTGTAATTTTAATTGTCCCAATTATTTGCTTTAACTCAGCTTCAAAATCCGTGCCAACCGCGTATACAAGCGTGCCAAAAATGCCGTTTTTGCCAGTGTCTTTTGAGTATTGGCCAATGTTAAAATAAATGGAAATATCGCCTGTGCCACATTCTGCATCACCCACGTTTTGGCTTGTTACTTTTAAACCACCATTTTGGATTTTTGTTTTAAAATCAATGTCATTGCCATCTGGAAAACAGCCGCCAATGCCAAACGGGTTAAACACTAAGCTTAACTTTGGTTTGCCCTTTCTGGTGGTATCGCTAAAAGTTACACTGCCGGCAGTTTCTTTTCCCTCAACCGGTTTACTGTCTTTGGTGATTTTGTAAGTTGGCGGATATTTAAAGGAAATGCCGAAAGATTCGTTAGTGTAGGTTTTCCAATCGGCTATTTCGTCTTTTTTTGCATCTTCTTGCTTTGACTTTTCCTCAAGCTCGCTGATTTTCTTTTCCTGTTCTTGGGCTTTTTTCTCAAACTCGCCTTTTTCTTTTTTCCATTGTTGCTGCTGCCAATAATAAACCCCACCACCCGAGGCGGCCATCGCAAAAAGCGCCGCGATGATTAGTAGTAAAGCCTTTGACGTGCCTTTTTCATTAAATTTCATAAATGAACCTCGTTACGAATTAATATTTTTCCACATCGGGAGAGTGCATCCGCCTGTCTGCCGCCAGGCAGGCTCACTCCCGATGAGTGATTCCTCAATTCTCATCTCACTGCCTACGCAGCAGGCGACAAAGTCGCCGACGCAAATCTCAACTCCCACCTATCTGCCTTCCTGCCTAACTAACTGTTGCCTATTTAATAATCCTTCCTGCGCGCCGAACTTAGAAACCACTGACGCTGAATTTAGGGCCGCTAATTTTAATGCCTCCTCCACATTATACCCCAAATCCAAAGCACCTGTGAAAGTAGCCCCATATGCATCTCCCGCGCCGGTGTTGTCCACTGTTTTAACAGCTTTCGCCTTTTGATAAAAAACTTTTCCTCCGCAAAAAGCAGTTGACCCCCTTTTCCCTTCTGTGATAACCACAATTTCTGGCCCAAGGGTTGCCAATTTTTTCCCCAACACTCCAATTTTTTCCAAATTACTCCTAAGCCCGGCTGATTTTGCCAGTTCTTGGGCTTCTTCTTTGTTTTGAATTAAAATTTCTGTTTGCTCTAAAACTTTTTTTAACCCTTTATAACCCCTTTTAAGCTGATCTTCCCCGGGATTAAAAGTAATTTTTGCGCCATTTTTTTTGGCAATTTCTGCAATACTATCTAATAATTTTCCAGACCCCTCTCTAAGTGAGGTTACGTAAATCCTTTTTGATTGCGCTAAATCCGCTTTTCTAATGCCGTCAAACTTTAAATCCACATTAGCGCCCGGATATGGAAAAATTACCCGCTCGCCAGAGGGCGAGGACAAAATAAAAGACATGGCGGTGTGAAGTTTTGAATCGCGGGAAACAAGCGAAGTGTTAACGCCTTGGGATTTTAGGTTTGAAACTAAAATATCCCCTGTCCCCTCTTTGCCCACATTAATAAAACAAGCAGCTCTTAGGCCTAGTTTGGCCATGGCTGCTGCTGTGTTGGCGGCTCCGCCGCCGTATGAAAAATGGGCTTCGGACGGGTTTATTTTTGCGCCATAGGGAAAGCCTAAATATTTTTGCTTGTTTTTTGAAACCAGCTTGCCGTCAGCAACTCTAAAAAAGACATCCCGAGTTGCCCCGCCAACGCAAATTGCATCAAATTGTTGTTTTTGTTTCATGTTTGGCCTTTAACCAAATTTTACACCCTTTTGTTTTAGAATAACAGATTTTAAAAAGTATACTAATTTTTTGGCTTTATTGCAAGGAAATAGGCGGTCGAATCAAGAATATTATTGGATAATGCAAAAAACAATTTTTCTCTACCTATAGAATCTGCCACCCCGTCCCAAGGATCATTATAATAAAATTTATTTCTATCAAATCCTGTTATTACTATAAAATGACCAGACCATGTGGAACTTTTGTTTTCTTCAAAAAAAATCTTTGAGTTTACAGCAATCATTACAGGAATTTTCTTTTTTATAAATGACTCAATATCAGTAAAACTCGGCATCTTAACACGAAAATTCACTTTCTCATCTATTAACTTAGTCATTGTTTTTAAAATACGCTTGTTAAAATTATCTTTCTCTGCTACTGCTAACTTTTTAATCTCCTTCTTAAGCGCTTCCTTTTCTAATCCTATAAATGTTGGCTTTAGCAAATTCATATTATATGAAAAACAGGTAACATCAAATCTTTTTTTTATTGCAACGAGTGCGTTATCAATGGTAAGCGTCCCTGCTTTTTTATGACTTTTATCCTTTATTATGCTAATCTCATCAATAATCTGTTTTTCCGAAAAATTTTTATTAAAATACGAAAAAACCATACTTAAACAAGTTGGTCCACACCCTAATTTATTGGATTGTTTAAAGGCTGGGACGTCAATTTTCATGTTCTTACTTCATACTCCTGGTACTCCCCATACCCATTTTCCAAGGCCAGCATTTGGGAAACTGTGAGGCCTTCAAAATAGCGCCTTAGCGCCCGCATGGAGTTGTTGCCGCAAACCACCGCCACATTCACACGGTTTTGGCGGATAAATTTTTCTAAATCTTGGCAAAATGCAAAAACCCGCTTTTCAATCTGCTTGATATTTTCTTCACCTTTGGGCATTTTTTGGTCATAGCCACGGTGGATAACAGCATATCGGTTTGGCTCTTGCCTCTCCATTTTTGCCTTGCTTTTGCCTTGAAGCTCTCCGTAACTTCTTTCAATAATCCTGTCATCAACCACCATTTTTGCGCCGGGATTGGTTGCCAAAACCTCTCGCATTGTGTTTTTCATGCGAGACAAGTGGGAAGCATAACCAATTTTAATGTTTTTTCCGGCCAGTTTTTTACCCAAAATCTCCGCGTGGCTTTTTCCTTCCGGTGTCAGCTTTGAATCTCTAAAGCCGGAAAACTTGCGATATTTATTGTCATATGATTCGCCGTGGCGAAAAACAAATATTTTACCCGAAACCATGTTTTCACTCCTACGAATTACAAATTTGTTACTAATCTACAAATAATACAAACAAACTTAGAAACTTAGCAACTTGCAAACTTACTAACTGCCATCTAGTTCTTCCTCTATCTCAAGTAATCTATTATATTTTGCCACTCTTTCCCCTCTTGCCGGGGCACCGGCTTTAATGCCCCAAGCGCCAACGGCCACTGCCAAATCTGCAATAAAGTCATCATCGGTTTCCCCAGAACGGTGGGAAACAATTGTTTTAAACCCAGCATCTTTAGCCATTTTAACGCAAGAAATAGTTTCCGTTAGGGTGCCTACTTGGTTTGGTTTAATGATAATAGCATTGGCTGCTTTTTCGTTAATACCTTTTGCCAGCCTGGCGGTTTGAGTTACAAACAAATCATCGCCAGAAATAAGCAACCTATCACCCAATTTTTCGGTTATTTCCTTCCAGCCATCCCAATCATCTTCTGCCAAAGGATCTTCCAAGTATTCAATAGGGTAATAAGCGGCTACTTGGGCAAAGTGATCCGCCATTTTGGGGGCTGAGAGCATACCTTTCCCGTTTAATTTGTATCCTGATTTTGAATAAAGCTCGCTTGCGGCAACATCAAGGCCCAGACTCACATTTTTGCCGGCATTAAATCCGGCTTTTTTAATTGCTTCAACCAAAAGCTCAATTGCTTCTGTATTGTTTTTTAAATTTGGCGCAAAGCCACCCTCATCTCCAAGACCTGTAGATAATTTTTTTGACTTTAAAATTTCACCTAAAACATGATAAATTTTATCTCCCGCTTCTAATGCCTCATGAAACTTGGAAAAGTGGGGAATAATCATAAATTCCTGAATGGAAAGGTTGTTTTGGGCATGCGCCCCGCCGTTTAAAATGTTAAATAATGGTTTTGGAAATTGCCAACCCCTAACTTCCGACCCTTCCGCAATGGCAAACTCCCTTAAGTATTGAAAAAGCGGCAACTTTTTTGATGCCGCGGCCGCTCGCGCCAAAGCCAAAGAAACCGCCAAAATTGCGTTTTCTCCAAGGCAGGATTTATTTGGAGTGCCGTCAAGCTCAACCATTGCCTCGTCGGCCGCTTCTTGCCCTTCTTCCACATCAAAGCCAACTAATTTTTCGGCAATAACGGTTTTGATGTTTTTTATTGCCAAAGAAACGCCGCCGTCTTTATCGCGCAGTTCTTTTTCTTCATATTTTCCGGTTGAAGCGCCAGAAGGCACAGCCGCTTTACCTAATTTTCCGTTGCTAACTTCCACGGTGGCTTCAATTGTGGGGTTTCCCCTGGAGTCCAAAATTTCCCGGGCGGTTATTTTTGAAATCTTTGACATAAATCACTTACTAATTACAAATTACAATACAAATCATACAAATATTACAAATAAATTACAAATCCTGTTTCTCGTTCTCTTTTAGCTTTTCTTCAACTTCCGCCAACTCCTCCCGCACCTCTCCTAAACCTTTTAGCAAAAGCTTTTCTTCAACTTGTGCCACCAAACGCCTTGTTTGGTCTATCACATCCGGGTTTACTGAAATTGAAGTAATGCCATATTCAACCAATTTTTCGGCAACCTCCGGATACACACTTGGCGCTTGTCCACAGATTGAACAAGTAACACCGCCGGTCTTGCAGGTTTCTATAATGTGGCGCATTGATTCCATTACCGCCTTGTTTCTTTCATCAAAAAGTTCTGCAACTAACCCCGAATCCCTGTCTAACCCCAAAGTCATTTGAGTTAAATCATTTGAGCCAATGGAAACGCCATCAATTCCTAAGGCAATATAATCCTCCAGCAAAAAGTATATTGAAGGCACTTCTGCCATTATCCAAAGCTTAAAGTCCTTGTCGCGAAGCAACCCAAAATCCTCAATTATTTTCCTAACTTTCCCAAATTCTTCAACAGTTCTAACAACCGGAATCATTAAATGCAAGTTGTTTAAGTTTTGGCGCACTCTTTTAATGGCTTCAAGTTCCATTTTAAATTCTTCCGGGTTTTTAATATACCGAAACGCACCTCTATACCCAATCATTGGGTTTTCTTCTTGCGGCTCAAACTCTTCCCCGCCCTTTAAATTGCGATATTCGTTTGTTTTAAAGTCCGTGGCGCGGTAAATTACAGGACGAGGATAAAATGCCTGGGCAAAAGTTTCTAGACCCTCTTGCAATTTTTTAATAAATTCCTCTTGACGGCCTTCTTTGATCATTTTTTGCGGATGTACACCAATTTCTGAAATCATAAACTCCGCGCGCAATAACCCCACGCCGTCCACATCTTGTTTTGCGATTTTTTCGGCTAATTCCGGCTCTCCCAAATTCACATAAATTTTAGTAGCTGTAATGGGTGCTGGAGTTCCTTGGATTTGGGCCACTTGAGATTCTTCTTGTTTTGGCGCTGCAATTTGGCCTTTATAAATTACCCCTTTAGCGCCGTCCACTGTAATAACGCCAATATCTTTTAAGGTAGTTGTGGCGGTGTCTGTTCCCACCACGCAAGGAATGCCAAGCTCGCGGGAAACAATAGCGGCATGAGAGGTTCTACCCCCTTTGTCGGTGACAATGGCAGTGGCCCGCTTCATGGCCGGAACGTAATCTGGTGTTGTCATTTCTGTAACCAAAACATCACCCTCTTTGATTTTGTCTATATCTTCAGGCGAATGAATCACCACTGCCGGGCCAAAAGCCATGCCAGAGGAAGCCGCGGCACCCTTTAAAATTACTTCTGCGTCGCTCACTGATTGCCCCGCTGGAGTTTCTTGTTTCATGTTTTCGGTTTCTTGTTTTTGGGCTTCGCCCAAAGTGGTTACTGGGCGCGATTGCACCATATAAACTTTACCTGCCTCAATGGCCCATTCGGTGTCTTGCGGTTTTCCATAGTGTTCCTCAATTTTTAAAGCCAATTTGGCAAGCTCTAAAATTTCTGCATCTGTTAGTTTTTGCGCTTTCTTTTTTTCTTCTGGAACAGGCACAGAGTGTTTTTCCAAGTCATTTGTATTGTCTGTATCTGAAGCGCCGGATTCTCTAGTTAGCATCCAATCTTGAGAATTTATTTCTTTTTCCGTTACTTCGAGAGTTTTTTTGTCAACCAAATATCTATCTGGCGTTTGGGCGCCTAAAACCACCACTTCACCCAAGCCAAAAGCCGCTTCAATAGAAATGTGATTAAGATCGTTATTAGTAGGATCAATAGTAAACATAACACCCGCTTTTTCGCTGTTTACCATTTTTTGGATAGGAACGGCAATGCCCACTTCCAGCTGGCCAAATCCTTTTTCTTGGCGATAGTAGATTGTCCTTGCCTCAAAAAGCGAAGCCCAGCATTTTTGCACCGCCTTTACCACTTCCTCATCTCCAATAACATTTAGATATGTCGCTTGTTGGCCGGCAAAAGAAGCGCCTGCCAAGTCCTCGGCTGTAGCCGAGCTTCTAACCGCTACGTAAAGTTTGTCTGACTTGGTAACTTTTTTTAATTCGTGATAATTTTCAATAATTTCTTGCTTGATATTCTCTGGCATCTTAGCTTCTTGAATTATTTTTTGGCTTTGCGCCGCTCTTTTTTGAAGATCTTTGGTATCTTCGGGGTCAAAATCTTTTAAGATTTTTTCAATATCATCCTTCACGCCAGAGGCTTCTAGGAACTTAAAATAGGCCTGGGCTGTTAGGATGTAGCCATTTGGCACGGGAAGTCCAGCGTTATACATTTCCCCCAAGTTCCCGCCTTTCCCGCCAACCGTAGCGCCATCATTTTTCCCAACCTCGGAAAACCAAAGAATGTTTTTTGTTTTGGACATAATGATCCTTATTTAATTACTAATTTACAAATGCCTCAATTTCCTAATATCCTAATTGCCTAGTTTCCTATTTGCCTAATCCCCAATTACCCCTATGCTTTGTTTTGTGACCCAAAAAGCTTAATTTTTCCCTCTACTATTTTTGAAACAGCCGTAATTCCTGCCGGTAAAATTTTATATGGCACAATTTCTTGAGGTTTAGCTTCCAATTCCTTCCGCACCGCCCCAGTAAACGCTTGGCGAAGTTCGGTATTAACATTAACTTTAGAAATACCCAATTTTACGGCTTTTTTAATTTGGGCATCTGGCACTAATGAGCCGCCGTGCAAAACAAGCGGAATTTTAACTTTTTTCCCAATTTCTCCTAATAATTCAAAATCAATTTTAGTTTTTCCTTTGTAGGCGCCGTGAGCAGTGCCAACAGAAATAGCTAACGAATCTGTGCCTGTTTTTGCTACAAAATCCGCTGCCTCTTGGGAATTCGTAAAGTATAACTGCCTTGCGACTTTTTGATTTCTAACTGGCGTTGGAATTTGGCCAAGCTCTGCTTCAACCTGAATGCCTTTGGGCCTACAAAGAGCCACTACTTTTTTAACAGCCAAAGCGTTTTGGAAAAACGGCTTGGCTGAGGTGTCAATGTGAATTGAGGTGTAACCAGCCAAAATACACTCTTTTATTAGGTTAAAGTTTGAACCGTGATCCAAGTGAATGGCAACGGGAATTTTAGAGTTTTTTGCAATTGCGGATACCAAGGCCACAATTGTCTGGGGCGCAGAATAACCTACTTCATTTTCGCTTGTGGCAATTATCACCGGCGATTTTAGCTTTTCGGCAGTTTTTAAAATGGCCAGCGTGGTTTCTAAATTAACCGTGTTAAACTGCCCCACGGCATAGCCACCCTTTCGGGCTTTTTGTAATAAATTTTTAGATGAAACAATCATTTAAATTCTCATATCATAATTATTTTTGTAATTCTAATGCACTTTCAATCTCTGGATGTAATTTCCACTTTCCATCTACTAAGACTAGTCTATCCCAGGGGAAAATTATCAACTTGTCAGATTCAAGAACAAAATAATCGGGCTTAGGATTTGCCCACGAGTGAGTAATAAGTGCAGCTGTTTTTACACCTTTTGCTGATTTTGCCCTCGCTCGCTCCTTAACCAATGATAATGTTTCTCCAGAATCAACAATTTCATCAACAATTAATATATTTTTACCTTTTACGCCGTCTGGCATGTCTGTAATCCAAACCGGTTTTTTATGCTTAATTTGATCGTTTTCCCGGCGAGTGATCCTAATTGGATAAATTTCCTTTCTTAACATTTCTGCAACTAAAGTAGCTGGATACATACCTGCCCTTGTAATCCCAACAATTATGTCAAAATCGTTTTTAGAAATTTCTTCGACAAGACTTTTGCACATTTCATGAAATTCATCCCACGAAATTTCTTTTATCCCTTTTCTGGTTTTGTAATCGTAGCTTTTCATTTATTTAAAATAATGGATGTGGTATAACGCTCATTACCTTAGCATAAATATTGGTAATCACCTTAATTAAATTCCTTTGCTATCTTAACAAACTCACTAGCATTTAGGCTGGCGCCGCCAACTAGGGCGCCTTCAATATCCTTCATTTTTGCTAGTGCCGCGGCGTTCCCACCCGTTACACTGCCGCCGTAGATGTATCGAAAGTTAAACTTATTTAACTTCAAGCTTTGCTTATCCGAGTGTAGCGACGACAAGCTTTGCTTATATGAAATATTGTTGATGCGATATTTTTCCTCAACTTCATTCTTTATTAATTCTACCATTTTTTCAGCATTCTCTGGCGTATCTGGCTTTGCGCCGGGATTTGTGCTTATTGCCCAAACTGGTTCATAAGCGATTATTAGATCTTGAGTCTGGAGTTTTGAGTTTTGAGATTGTTTTAATGGTGTGAAAACATTTTTGAGTTGATTTTTTACAAACTCTTCGCTTTTGCCTGCTTTTTTGGTAGCTAAACTCTCGCCCACACAAACAATTGGGGTAATGCAGTGCTTCAAGGCGGTTTTAATTTTTTTTGAAACATTTTCGTCTGTTTCGCCAAAATATTGCCGCTGTTCAGAGTGCCCCAAAATTACATAATCACAATATTCTTCAATCTGGGTAACTGAAACAGCGCCAGTGTAAGCTCCCTTTTCCTCAAAATGCATGTTTTGGGCGCCAAGGGAAATGCTACTTCCGTGGAGTTCATCAAAAAGTGGTTTTAAGTGTGTGTAAGGCGGGCACAAAATTACATCAACGTTATTGTTTCCTAGCCCATCTCGAATTTTAGAAGCCAAATCCAGCCCCTCATGCACCGTGGTATTCATTTTCCAATTGGCTATAATTATGCTTTGCATAACAACCCCCTACTAATTTACAAATCTATCGAATGTACAAATAAATTACATACATCTTTGTTAACGGGATATCTGGTTAGGAAGCTTGTATGGTTTAGGGTTATGGAAACTTGGTAACCTAACCCCTTAGCCACTTACCACTAACCATTCCAGCATCCAAGCCATATATACCTATCCCAACAACCATTGGTAACTTTTAGTAACTCCTAACTTCTAAGCGCTTCAATGCCTGGAAAATTATCCCCTTCCAAAAATTTTAACATTGCCCCGCCACCCATGGAAACATGGTCAAACCCCTGCATTCTAAATTTTTTAATTGCTTCATCTGTATCCCCGCCGCCGGCAATGGCAACAGCGTCTGTTAAGCCAACCTCCGCAATTGCCTCTCCCACAAAAGCCGTACCGCGGGAAAACCCCGCTTCTTCAAACTTGCCAAGCGGCCCAGACCACACAATGGTTTTAGCTTTTTTAATTTTTTCAATGTAGCTTTTGGCGGTTTTAGGGCCAATGTCCAAAATTGCTTGCCCTTTTTTACAGATAAGCAAAGCTTGTCGACGCTGCGCTCGGAATATTTTTGGTTTGGCGGGAATATCCGCTTGGGTAGAATCTGACAAAACCACATCGCGCGGCAAAACAATTTTATCTCCAAATTTTTCTAAAAGGGTTTTTGCCCTAAATAGTTGATTTTCTTCGGCTGCGGATTTGCCAATTTTATATCCTGCCGCCTCTAAAAAAATGTTTGCTACCCCGCCACCAGTTAAAACCACATCTGCCTTACTCCCAAGTTTTCTAATTACTCCTATTTTATCAGAAATTTTAACACCACCTAAAACTAAGACAAAAGGATGTTTAATGTTTTTAAATAAATCACCCAAATACTTTATTTCTCTTAAAAACTCCAAACCAGCATAGGAAGGAAGCATCTGGGGCACACCTGTAATAGAGGCCTCGTTGCGGTGGGAAACAGAAAAGGCCTCGTTTACATATATATTCCCAAATCGCGAGAGCAGAAGAGCAAAATGCGGATTTGCTTCTATTTCTTCCCTGTAAAAGCGGATGTTTTCAAGCAAAATAATGTCGCCTGGTTTGGCTTTTTTTACGGCCGCCTCAACCACCGGCCCAATTGATCTTGTTAAATAAAAAAACTGCCCTAAAAAGGGTTTTTCCTCCATGTTTTCTTCTAAAATGTGGTTTAATTTTTTAGCAACTGGCGCTAAGCGCAGTTCTTCCACAACCCTTCCTTCTGGCCGGCCTAAATAGCTAATTAAAATTACAATAGCGCCGGATTCTGAAAGATAGCGAATGGTTGGCATTGCGGCACGAATGCGGGTGTCATCCCCAACCCTGCGGCCTCTTAAAGGTACATTAAAATCAACCCGCACCAAAACGCGCTTGCCTCTAAGATCTTTAATGTCTTTAACTGTTTTTAGCATCTTGCCTTGATTTTACACTTTTTTGGCAAAAAAAAGAAGCTGGTCCAGTGTTTGCGACCAGCTATGGCCTAGGCGATCCTTATGGTTTTTGGTTGAAGTGCATGTCAAGATAAGTGGCGTTTACGATATCAGTATCATCCAGAGAGAGGTTGGTTTCCCAATGAGTGTTAACAAGTTTCAACAGCTCGGAAATAGCCTGCTCTCCCTTTAGAGAAACAACCTCGATGAACTGCCGTCCTTGCGGAGAAAAGTTGTTGCGCCCATATGTGTCTTGATGTATCTCCACGTGGTCGGTTTCCTTCTTTGAAGTCCAGATACGAAACTGATACCTTTCCCGCCGCGGCATTGTTTCATTTAACTGAAAGCCTTTCTCTTTAAGCTCCCTACAGACAGCTTGGAAATACCGCTCCTCAAAAGTAACCTGGAGTAAAGGTCGACCCTTCACCGCACCACCCTGCGCCTCGCCCTTGCAAGAAACAATACATCTACTCGCAGAGTCAAATGCATCCGTTTCTTTCCGCACTCGTATTGTGTACTCTTTGTTTCTGAAATAGAAGTCTTGTTGGCTAAGTGTTGCTTCTTCACTCCGATGCGACCAAGGGTGGTCGAGGATCTTCTTCGTTCTACTGTTGAATACAAACTTAACCTGTTGCTCGTAACCCCCAATGATGTTAATGTTTGCTTTCTCGGCATCAGCCAGAATGCGCTCCACGAGAGACATCAGATAGTACAACCCAAAACCACCATTACCCATTTCAATTACCCCCTGTTTATGGACAGCCCGCACACTTCTATTTTTTACTTTCCAAAAAATAGCTGTTTACAAAAAAGTGTGGGGGCTGCCCATCACTTTTTTAAAGAACGCGTTGTGTTATTTCTAATTTACCAAAACTTTTTTAATCAAACAAGCCCTTAAAAATATCCTTTGCCTCAAATTTTTTGGTTGGTTTGGAAGACGCTTTTGCAACTGGTGCCGGAGATGAAATAGAAACAGCTTTTCTAACCACTGGGCGCCTTGCTGGTTTTCTTACAACTCTTTTTACAACCACCCGTTTTTTAGGTTTTCTTACCTTAACCGCTTTTTTCGTCTTTGAAGTTTCTTGCGTTTCAAGACCCATATATGGCGCTGTTAAATTATTCACCATTAACTTAAGTTCCGCGTAAAATGGGAAGTTCAAGTTTAGAGAATAAGTGGTTTTGTAATTGTTTTGCTTGGCGCTAACAAAACCAATTTTTGCCAACTTTCCAAGCTGGTGCTGCAAGGAAGTAATGGGCTCTTTTAAAATTGCGGCCACTTGGCTTTGATAAAATTTGCCATGAGGATTAGCCACAAAAAGTGCCATTACTTTTGCCGTTTTTGAGCCAAAAAGCTCTTTAGTAATTAAGTCACGCTCTGCCATCTGCTCTCCTTAATCCCACGGCCTGCCGAGGGATTAACCCTGAGCGAAGTCGAAGGGTACACCGATTATAATAGCTCGGTGTTTTTTATGTTAATATTAAAACAACCTACTTTCAGTTTAACTGAAAATTAGGTCATGTCAAGTCCTTTTTTAACTAATTTTTCGGCTTTACCGAATTTTTGCTAAAACTTTAATAAGCTCGGCAACGCGGCAAGAATAGCCCCACTCATTGTCGTACCACGCCACCACTTTAAGGAGATCGCCATCAACCACTTGGGTTAGGGACAAATCAACAATTGCAGAATATGTGCTCTTTTTTAAATCGCTTGAAACAACTGGCTCTTTAGTAACTGCCAAGATGCCGCGGTATTTTGGCTGCTTTGCGGCTTTTTCCAGCATACTATTAACTTGATTCACTGTGACTTTTTGCGCGGTTAAAATTGTAAAATCAGAAAGAGAAACTACTGGCGTTGGCACCCTAATGGCAAGCCCATCAAAAAGCCCCTCAAGCTCTGGAATAGTTTGGGTTGTGGCAACGGCTGCCCCCGTTGTGGTTGGCACAATGTTTTCTGCCGCCGCTCTGGCGCGGCGCAAATCTTTGTGGGGCCCGTCTTGTAAGTTTTGGTCTTGCGTATAGGAATGTATGGTAGTCATTAGGGCTTTTTTAATGCCAAAATTTTCCCGAATAACATCTGCCACTGGAGAGATGCAGTTTGTAGTACAAGATGCGTTTGAAACAATTTTGTGATTTTTGGTTAATTTGTCCTGGTTTACGCCCAAAACAAAAGTTTCCACACTTCCTGTGGCAGGCGCGGTAATAATTACTCTTTTGGCGCCGGCTTTTAAATGTAACCCAGCGCTTTTGTCATCCGTAAACCGGCCGGTTGATTCCACCACAATATCAACTTTTAACTTGCGCCATGGTAACTTTTGGGGCTCTTTTTCGCCTAAAACCAATACTTTTTTACCGTTTACAACCAAATATTTATCTGTGGCTTGAACTTTTTTATCCCAAGTGCCATAGTTTGAATCGTACTTTAAAAGATGGGCTAAAGTTTTGTTGTCACCCAAATCGTTTATAGCTGCCACTTGAATGTCTTTGTGGCTTTCCTGGATAATCTTAAACACCTGCCGGCCAATCCGGCCAAAACCATTAATTGCTACTCTAATAAGAACCTCTCGCTTTCGGCTCGAGAACCTTGATTTCTTACTTTGCTCGAAATGTGCCATAACTACTCCCAATAAATTGATTAATATGTTTTTATTCTACGCTTTGTTGTGTGGTTATGTCAAAAGTTGCTTTCTCATTGATTTTAAGCAAAGCTTGAAACAAACTGTGTTTATTTTAAGCAAAGCTTGAAACAAACTGTGTTTATTTTAAGCAAAGCTTGAAACAAACGGTGTTTATTTTAAGCAAAGCTTGAAACAAACGGTGTTTATTTTAAGCAAAGCTTGAAACAAACGGTGTTTATTTTAAAGCTAAATTATGTTAAAATATTAAAATGCTGTTAAAATTTAATTACGGGGAGTAGCACAGTTGGCTAGTGCGCCTGGTTTGGGACCAGGAGGCCGGAGGTTCGAGTCCTCTCTCCCCGACCACGTCCAAAGAAATTACGTGTTTTTCGCTCCATTCCTTTCTCCTTTCCGCAAAAATCGATTAGATTTTTGCGGTTAGTTGCAACAGCTAAGCGGGCCTGCCCGCCGTAGCTTTAGCGTAGGCGGGTATCGTATAGTGGCTATTATATCAGCCTTCCAAGCTGAGGACGCGGGTTCGACTCCCGCTACCCGCTCCATTTCGCCTTCGGCTCAATGTAAACTAAAACAAGTTTACTCTGAAACTTTGGTTGAAGAGCCCCGGTAGCTCAGCGGATAGAGCAGTAGGTTTCTAACCTATTGGTCGGGGGTTCAATTCCCTCCCGGGGCGCCACTTCGCTTCGCTCAGTGCAAGCGTATTAGTTAATAAGTTTACATTGAATAGCTGAAAGCTATGAAATGGTGGCTGTAGCTCAGTTGGCAGAGCTCCGGTTTGTGGTACCGGCGGTCGCGGGTTCGAATCCCGTCAGCCACCCCAGAAATTATTTTGCCTCCGTAGTGAAATGGATATCACGACAGGCTTCGGACCTGTTGTTGGGGGTTCGAATCCCTCCGGGGGCACCACCTCACATTCGTTCGGTGTAAACTATTTAGCTTACCCTGAGGAGCAATGCTCCGAATGGGGGCCATTAGCTCAGTTGGTTAGAGCATCTGCCTCTTAAGCAGAGTGTCCTGGGTTCGAATCCCAGATGGCCCTCCATGGATTCGACAAGCTCACCATTGTCGAGCTTGGCGAATACATTAGGTTTTCTGGGATGAGAAGTTTACCCTGCGAAGCTTCACTTGTCCTTCGAAGTTTTAACGAAGGAGGAGCGAAGTAGGGAATCCCAGATGGCCCTCCAATCTTATGAAACGATCAATCAAAAAACCCGCCTTACGGCGGGTTTTTTCAATGTCGATATTATTTAACGGCTTTTTTCAACCGCTCCCCTGGCCTAAAGTGCGGTAGGGTCATAGCTGCAATTTTAATGCGAGCTCCTGTTTGGGGTGAAACGCCTTCTCTTGCTTTTCTTTTGGACAAATCAAAAGTGCCAAACCCAGAAACCATTACTTTTTTGCCGCGCCCCAAAGAATCGCAAACCACATTTTCAAACTCTTTTAGAACCTTTATGATTTTTGTTGCCGGCATGTCGGTTCTTTTTGAAAGATCCTCAACCAATTCTTTTGTTGTCATTTAGGCCTCCGCTAAAAACTACTATCTAATCTTTAGTATAAATAAAGATTTTAAAAACTGCAATACCGAAAATTAAGTTATCACTTCGCAATTTCTGTAGCCCGCACTTCCCTAATGACATTAACTTTAATTTCACCAGGATACTTAAGCTCATCTTCAATTTTTTTGGCAATGCCCTTGGCAAGTTTCATGGCACCCAAATCATCCACTTCTTGGGGCTTTACAAAAATCCTCACTTCTCTTCCGGCTTGAATGGCAAAAGATTTTTCAACTCCAGAAAATGAATTGGCAATATTTTCAAGCTCTTCTAAACGCTTTACATATGTTTCTAAAGTTTCACGCCTTGCTCCAGGCCGGGCGCTAGAAATGGCATCTGCTGCTTGAACAATGGCCGGATAAACTGTTTTTTGGGCAACCTCGTTGTGATGCGCCTCAATGGCGTGAATTACTTCAGCGTCTAAGTTGTATTTTTTACCAACATCACGGCCAATAATGGCATGAGAGCCCTCAATTTGGTGATCTAAGGCCTTGCCAATATCATGGAAAAGGCCGCCTTTTTTAGCAATTGCCGTATCCACTCCAAGTTGCTGAGCAATAAGCTCTGCTAAAAAAGCTACCTCAATTGAGTGGCGCAACACGTTTTGGCCATAGCTTGTCCTAAAGCGCAAGCGTCCTAAAATTTTAACCAAATCTGGGTTAATGCCAGTTATGCCGACTTCGTACAAAGCTTGCTCACCCGCTTCTTTAATCATTCCCCCAACCTGTTTTTTGGCTTCCTCAACCACTTCTTCAATTCTGCCCGGGTGAATGCGGCCGTCTTTAATTAATTTCTCCAAAGTAACTCTTGCCACCTCTCTTCTAACAGGATCAAAACAGCTTAAAACCACTGCCTCTGGCGTATCGTCCACAATTACATCAACACCAGTAATTTTTTCAAAGGCCTGAATGTTGCGGCCTTCCCGGCCAATAATGCGGCCCTTCAATTCGTCTGATGGCAGGGCCACTGTGGTTACGACATTTTCGGTAGTAACCGGGGCGGCATAGCGCTGAATGGCTTCAACAATAATTTTGGATGCGGCTTTGTCCGCCTCCTCTTTTGCCCGCTCTTCTCCCGCCCTAACCCTTTTTAAAATTTCTTCTTTTTCCTCTTTTTCAATCATCTCAAAAAGCACATTTTTTGCTTCTTCTTTTTTAAGGCCGGCAACTTTCTGGAGTTTTTCTTGTTGCTCACCTTTAATTTTTAAAACTTCCCTTTTTAAATCTTCAACGTTTTGCCTTTGGGTATCAATTTCTTTATATCGAGAATCCAAACTTTCAAGCTTTTGATCAATTGCTTCTTCTTTTTTTATTAACCGGGTTTCGCTTTCCTTTAGTTCTTTTTTTGCTTCCTCTTTTTCTTTAATGGCTTCATCCTTTGATTTTAACAGAATGTCTTTTGCTTCTCCTTTAGCACCATCGATAATTTTGGCGGCTTTGGCCTCCGCCCCTTCTGCTTCTCTTTGGGATTGGATTTTTCTTGCCACATATCCAACCGCGCCGCCAATTGCGCCAGTTAAAAGCGCAATTAAAATTAAACTGTTCATAATTTCCTTTCTATGAAATTTCAAGGTTCTCCGATGGACATCGGAGGTTCTTTTATTTTCATCCTTCGTGAAATTTCAAGGTTCTCCCCGACGACCCGTCGGGGAGGTTCTTATCTTTACTCACTTTCTTCTCCAAATACCCCAAAAACGCCTTTTAAAAGGCAGGCCGAAGAACCAAATTGGTATTTAGAGTTCTAATTTAAATTCACTAATGGGTTTACGAATTAATTATAGCAGGTATTTTTAGCAAAATCAAACTTTCCGGCTTACGCGCGGTTTTGAAATCTTGGGTTCACTGCCATATTCTGGAATAACAAGTTGGCCTGGTTTTGTTTTAGCACTTTTTTTAACTCCATTTTTAAACAACAATTCTGTGTCCCCGC
>Ga0334722_10001988_pt1 | contig 23927 bp, 24 predicted proteins | sample C3_bottom_MG_FD_207210 | JGI IMG/M metagenome (GOLD analysis project Ga0334722, IMG submission 207210) | Sediment microbial communities from Yellowstone Lake, YNP, Wyoming, USA - C3_bottom | ecosystem: Environmental > Aquatic > Freshwater > Lake > Sediment | place: USA: Wyoming | collected... | reverse complement strand
GCCGGGAAATACGCGACGCCCGTCTTGCCCGCGAGATGGAGCGCCGCGGTGCTGCGCTCGATGAGCAGGTAGTCCTCGGCGTGCACCGCGACGACGATCCGGCTGCGCGCCGCCGCGGCGTAGAGCGCGAGGAAGTCGTCGGTCCGCTCCACGAAGCGCTTTGCGACCATGAAGACCTTGAGCCCGGCGTGCCCATCCGCCACGAGCGAGGGCAGTTCGGCGATCGCGTCGGCGCTCGGATCGGTGACGACACAGTGGAACGCGAAGTCGCACAGCGACGACTCGGCGTCACGGAGCCCGCGCTCGATGCCGCGGCGCAGCGAGCCATCCTCCTGGTAGACCATCGACACGACCGTCGTCACACCGCCGGCGATCGCCGCGCGAGTGCCGTGCGCGAAGTCGTCGAGCGGCGCCCACGTCGGGGTCGAGGCGAGATGCGTGTGCAGATCGACGCAGCCCGGCAGCACCAGAAGTCCGGTCGCGTCGAGCTCGCGCACTGCGGTGGGCACGCGACCGACCCGCGTGATCCGGCCATCCTCGACGAACACGTCGGCGCGCTCACTGCCACGCGCCGTCACGACCGTCCCGCCGCGTACGGCGAGGGTCACGCTCAGTCCCCGTCTTCCTCGAGGCGCGCGAGCCGATCGGCCTCGTCCTGGTTGGACAGCTCGTCGATCAGGTCGTCGATGTCGCCGTCCATGCGCCGCTCGATGTTCGAGAAGTTGTGGCCGACGCGCTTGTCGGTGACGCGGTCCTGCGGATAGTTGTACGTACGCGTCTTCTCAGCGCGCTCGCCGCGGCCGATCTGCGCGCGGCGCGCGTCGCCCTGCTCGGTCTCGCGTTTCTCCATCTCGTACGCGAGAAGCCGCGAGCGAAGCACGGCCATCGCCTTTGCCTTGTTCTTCAGCTGCGAGCGCTCGTCCTGGCAGGTGACGACGATCCCGGTCGGCAGGTGGGTGATGCGCACGGCGGAGTCGGTCGTGTTCACACCCTGACCGCCCTTGCCGCCGGCGCGGTACACGTCGATGTTGAGCTCCGACTCGTCGATCTGGATGTCGACCTCCTCGGCCTCTGGCAGCACGGCCACCGTGGCGGTCGACGTGTGGATCCGACCCTGCGCCTCGGTCGCGGGCACGCGCTGCACGCGGACCACGCCGGACTCGAACTTGAGCCGGCTGTACGCGCCACGGCCGGCCACGCGGAAGACGATCTCCTTGAACCCGCCCTTCTCGGAATCGGACTGCGTGAGGATCTCGGTCTTCCAGCGCTTGCGCTCGGCGTAACGCGTGTACATGCGGTACAGATCCGCCGCGAAGAGCGCGGCCTCTTCCCCGCCCTCACCCGCGCGGATCTCGACGATGACGTTCTTCTCGTCGAGCGGATCGCGCGGCACGAGCTGCGTGCGCAGCGTCGCCACGAGCGCGTCGACCCGCGTCGAGGCGGTCGCCAGCTCCTCGCGCGCGAGGTCGCGCAGGTCGCCGTCGTCCGATTCGATGAGCTCCTGCGCCTCCTTCACCTGCGCCTCGCCCGCGCGCAGCTCGCGAAGGGTCTCGACGATCGGTGCGAGCGACGAGAGCTCGCGACCGACATCGCGGATGCGATTCGGGTCGCTCGTCGTCGCCGGATCGGACATGAGGCTCCCGAGCTCGTCATGGCGCTGCTCGACCTGCGCGAGGCGCCGCCGCAGACCGGGGGTGAGGAACTCGCTCATGCAGACTCCCTATCGCCGGCGATGGCCTCCTCGAGCGAGGCGACGGCGACCTCGATCATCGAGCGATCCGGGCGGCGCGTGGTGATGCGCTGCAGAAGCAGGCCCGGAGTCACCAGAAGATGGACGAAAGGATTCGCGTCGTGGGCGGCGCCGAGCTTCAGCACCTCGTATGAGATCGACGCGACCGGGATGACCAGCACAAGACGCGCGAGCAGATCGACGATGAGGTTGGTGCGCGGCACGAACGCGAACAGGGCGATGGCCACGACCACGACGAAGAGCAGGAACGCCGTCCCGCAGCGCGGGTGAGCGGTCGAGTAGGGCTCGATGCGCTCGGGCGTCAGTGGGTCGCCGTGCTCGAACGCGTGGATCGTCATGTGCTCGGCACCGTGGTACGCGAATACCCGCCGGATGTCGGGCATGAACGAGATCCCGCCGAGGTAACCGAGGAACAGCACGAGGCGCAGCGCTCCCTCGCCGACATTCAGGACGAGCGACGACTCCACCGCGGAGCGCAGGGCCTGGGTGGCAACGTAGGGGATCCCGATGAATACGGCAAGCGCGACGACGAGGGCGACGCCCATGACGACGGTGTTCGTCGCGCCGCCGCTCGGAGTCTCATCGTCCGCGACCTGGACGTCGGCCGACTTCATGAGCATGCGCATGCCGTACGAGAGGCTCTCCCACAGCACGAACAGCCCCCGGACGAATGGGACGCGCGCGATGCGCGATCGCACGAGCCAGCTGCGGAGCGGCTCGCGGTAGCGGTAGATGCGGCCATCGGGCTGGCGGCACGCGAGCGCGATCGTGCTCTTGCCGCGGATCATCACGCCCTCGATGACGGCCTGGCCTCCGTATGCGGTGGGGCGCGGCGGCGCCGCGCTCACTTCGGCGCCCGTCTTGGAACCTCGTGGCACGAGCGGCAGCGCGCCTCGTAGGCCTCCTTGGCGCCGATGACGATGATCGGCTCGTCGTAGAAGGCGGGGATCCCGTTCACGATGCGCTGCGTGCGCGTCGCGGGCTCGCCGCACACGACGCAGATCGCCTCGAGCTTGTCGACGCGCTCGGCGAGCGCGAGGAGGATCGGCACGGGACCAAAGGGCTCGCCGCGGAAGTCGAGATCGAGACCGGCACAGATCACGCGCCGTCCACCGGCGACGAGAGATCGGACGACCTGCACGATCCCCGGGTCGAAGAACTGCACCTCGTCGATGCCCACGACGGTCGTCTCCGGTGACAGCAGCGCCGGGATCTCGTCGCTCGAGTGCACCGGATGCGCGACGAAGGAGTCGCCGTCGTGCGAGCGAACGACCTCGACGCCGAAACGATCGTCGATGATCGGCTTGAAGACCTGGACGTTCCGGCGGGCGATCACCGCGCGCTTCACACGGCGGATGAGCTCCTCGCTCTTCCCGCTGAACATCGAGCCGACGACGACCTCCAACCCCGGGTGGGAGGTCCCTACCGGCGGCAGCTAACGGCTCTTGGCGGCCTCCGCGGTCGCGGACGCCGCATCGGACTTCGCGTACCGCTTGTTGAAGCGGTCGACGCGGCCCTGGATGTCGAGCAGGTGCTGCTTGCCGGTGAAGAACGGGTAGCACTTCGCGCACACCTCGACGCGCAGCTCGGGCTTGGTCGAGCCGGTCGTAAAGGTGTTGCCGCACGCGCAGTGGACGTTCGCCTGCATGTACTTGGGGTGGATCTTTTCCTTCATGGTCTCCTGCTCTCTATACCGCGGGGATCACTGAAACGCGACGACGGTCATCGCGCGCCGGACCGTACTTGACCTCGCCCGCGACGAGCGCGAACAGGGTGTGGTCCTTGCCGACGCCGACGTTCGGGCCGGGGAGCACCTTGGTCCCGCGCTGACGGACGAGCACCGAGCCCGCCTCGACGTGCGCGCCCGCGTACTCCTTCACGCCGAGACGCTGCCCGGCGGAATCGCGTCCGTTGCGGGTAGAGCCCGCGCCTTTCTTGTGTGCCATCTACCTCAGCCCTTCGATCTTCATGATGCGGATGGTCGTCTCGTCCTGCCGGTGGCCCCTCGTCTTCCGCTGGCGCGTCTTGTTCTTGTAGCGGAGGACATCGATCTTCGGACCCTTTGCGTGCCCGACGATCTCGGCGATGACCCGGGCTCCTTTGAGCGCGGCTGGGCCGGCTTTGATGGCTTCGTTGTCCGCGACGAAGAGGATCTCGGACAGCGTGATCGAGTCGCCGGCGTTACCGGCGAGCTTGCCCACGGTGACCTGGGAGCCTTCTTCGACGCGGTACTGCTTACCGCCGCTGCGGACGACTGCGTACAAAGGAGTGAGACCTTCCGAACAGAAAAAGTCGCCGCACCGCCCGTGCGACGTATGGCAAGTATAGTCGCGCGGCCTTCGCCGCGCTCGTCTGCTTGGCGTGTGCGCTTCGCGCATGCCGCAGTAGCAGCGAAAACCCGATCAGGTCGCCGCGCGAACCGCCAAACGCCGATCGACGAGGCGCTGGACGTAGGTGCGGACGGGCGCGAAGGCCGCGGCCACCATCATCGCAAGCACGATGGACACCGCATCCGAGCCGTGGCCGGTGACGACGCCGAGGACGTATTGCACGGCACTCGACACGCCGGCGAACACGCCCGCGAGGATCGTCGTCACCGAGAGATACACGATCGTTCGATTGATGATGAGATCGATCCCCAAGAGGTGCGCGCGCAGGATCGCGATCGCGATGGTGATGGGCAGCAGCAGCGCGGCGAGGTCGAGCGCCATGTCGCCGACGAGCCGGTACCAAAGCCGCGCGACGCCCGGACCGCGCACCGCCGGGAAGACGACCGGGATCAGCTGCTGGGCGGCGAAGACGAGGACGTAGACGGCGAGGCCATACACGATCCATTTCGTCTGCAGGCGTTGGTGCGGGGTCGACGCGGTCCGGTATCGGTAGATCTGCGCGGCGAGACCTCCCAGGGCGAGGAGCGCGACGGTGAGCTCGGCCCACCACTGATCGAGATTGAAGATCGGCTCGTACTGAGGGGTCGCGAGGGTGCTGAACACCCACGCCGCCCAGAGCGCCCACACGACGGCGGCGCGCCGCGGCACGAATCGTCCCGATGGGAAAACGAAGAGGAAGAGCAGCGCCGCCACGGCATCGAGACAGCGGATCGCCGCGGTCGGGCCGGCCCACGCCGGGACCTGGTCGGCGAGCTGCGGAAGATCGGTGATGAAGCCCGGCACGCGCAGGAGGAGCGCGAGCGCGACGAACGTCGCGAACGTGCTCCGCCGCTTGCGCCACACGATGAGACTCGCCGCCGCGAGGAACGCCAGCGCCGCCGCGGCGCCGAGCGCGATCTCGAGGACGGCGACGAGCACGTACGGAACGCCCGCAGCCTGTGCGTCCTCAGCGATCGGACGCGCGACGAGCAGGTTCTCGAGCCAGTGCGGAAGGCCGACCGCGACCGTGGCCGCGACCACGAGCGCGACGCTGCCGGCGACCGTCTGCGCGATCGCGAGACGGCCGCCGAACAGCTCGTCCAGCTCTCTGGGGCCCGCGGTCTTCTGCGTTTGTAGCTAGCGCGCCGGCATGGCCGCCGGTGCGGTCGCCTCCGAACTCTGAAGTCGCATGAGGAGTGTCGCGATGCCGAGCAGGGCCGCGAGACCCATGATCGGTGCGGTGAAGGCGACCGGATTCGAGAACGCCGCCTTGCCTTCGCCGGAGCCCGCGGTCAGGAGCACGGTGACGAACGAGGCAGCGCCGATGTTCAGACCCCAGAAGATCACGCTGCCCGCCCACGGCCACGTGCGCATCCGGTCGGCCAGGAAGACCAGGATCGAGCCGAACAGCACGTTGGTCATGAGACCGACGAAGTAGCTGTGGTCCAGGGAATGGATGAGTCCGACCGACACCTGTGTGAAGTCGCCCTTCGCGGCGATGAACTGCTGCACGAGCAGGGCCTGGAAAACGACCGCGGCCACAAGCCAGGGGATCGCGATCGCGAGATGGCGCTTGCCACCCGACGTCCAGGACACGGCCATCGCGGCGCGACCGTTGCGGACGGCGACCATGATCGTGCCGACGAGCGTGAGTAGTGTCGCGATGCCTGGGAGCGCCTGAGACGCCTGCTCCCCGAGCTGCGCCGCGAGCAGCAGGCTGAACGAGAGCACCAGCCCGCCGACGAAGAGGAGCGCGACCTGGATGACGCCGGCGGTGCTGCGCTTGCCGCCACCGGTGAGCTGCCACTCGATGAAGCCGGCGGCGACGAGCACGAGGTAGCCGCCGGTCTGCGCCGATGCGTGCGCACCGACAAGGTCAGGTGAGGTCGGGATCGCCCCGCCGGACGCGAGGATGAGCTGCACGATGACGCCAAGGGTCGAGCCGATCGCGAGCGTGGTGAGACCGAAGACCACGGAGAGCTTTGGGATGTCGAGGCGCCCGAGGCCCTCCTTCATGCCGTTCGAGGCGACCCACCACCACCAGTAATAGACGACGAGGAGCTCGGTGACGCCGAAGGTCGCACGCGCGTAGAAGTTGCCGGACCAGAAGGCGAGCACGTACGCCGCCGTGGAAAGCGCGCTGAGCCGGACCGCCATGTTCTTGTCCGCGCCGCCAAAGATCCAGATGGAGAGGCCGATCACGCCCATCGTGATCCAGCCGAGCGTGCCCGAGTGCAGGTGCGTGAGCAGGGTGTTGCGATCGAGAGCGCCGAACAGCTGCGTCGCGTTGGCCAGACCGAGAAGTGCGGTCAGGGTGAAGATCGCGAGTCCGTATTGGAAAGCCGAACGGACATCCGGTTTCATCATGTGTCCTCTGTCCTCCCTTGCGTGGTCGCTCTCAGCGCGGGAGCCTAGGCAAATCTGGGTGCCCCGTCGAGTCCTCTGCCGACCGCGCCTAGCGCGCGCGGGAGTCGAGCGCGATGACCTGCAGGTTCTCCGGAAGCGTGCTCCGCGTGACGGAGAGCTTCGCGAGCGGCGTCAGCTCCTTCACGCCGAGCTCGTGGAGGAGCCGTTGATAGTGCGTGTCCTTCTTCGTGTCGTCGGGATCGAAGGACATCGGCACGACGACCTTCGGTTCCAGCTGATGGACGATCTCGGCGGCGCGTGCCGCGGAGAGGTTCGTGTCCGGGCCGCTGATCGGCACGAGCGCGATATCGACGTCGCCGATCTTCTCGAGATCGGCCGCCGGGAGGGCATGGCCGAGGTCACCCAGATGGCAGATCACGAGGTCGTCGAGACGGATGGCGAACACGGTGTTGCGGCCGCGCTCGGCACCCTTCTCGTCGTCGTGAAAGCTCGAGATGCCGGTGACGAGGACCTCGTGGACCTCGTACTCTCCGGGGCCGCGCAGGACCACGGGCTCGCCTGCGACGGATTTGAGGCTGGCGTGACCGGCGTGTTCGTGCGAGATGGTCACGAGACCGGCCTCGGTGCGGGGGATGGCGTGACCGGACTTTGGGTCAGGGGGGTCGGTGAGGACGATCCCTTCACGGCCGCGCATGCGGAAGCACGCGTGGCCGAGCCAAGTCATGTCCATTGGAGAGACCAGAATACGCGAAACCGCCCAAGGGCCCCGGGGGTACTCGGACCGGAGAGGGCTCGGGCGACCGTGGGAGGCGCGTGGTGACGCGCACCGACCAAGAGGCCGTCCAGCGGTGCCTCGCGGGGGACGCCGAAGCCTTCTCGACATTGGTCGAGCGATACGGAGGACGCGTGTACAACATCGCGCTGCGGATCACGAACGATCCGGACGCTGCGGCCGACTGCGCCCAGGAAGCCTTCATCCGCGCCTACCGCGCCCTCCACCAGTACGACCCCAGCCTGCCCCTCGGCCCATGGCTCTTCCGGATCGCCACGAACGCCAGCCTCAACCACGTGCAGCGCTGGCACGCGCACGAGACCCCCATCGGAGACTCGGAGTTCCCGGAATCGCTGGAGCCCGACGACGCCGGGCCGGAGCCGTCGGCTCTCCGCCGCGAGCAGCTCGATGAGGTCCTCGCGGCGATGGCCGAGCTCCCACCGCACTACCGCGCCGCGCTCGCCCTCCGTCACTTCCAGCAGCTCTCCTATCAAGAGGTGGCCGACTCGCTCGGCATCCCGCTCGGGACGGTGAAGACGCATCTCCACCGCGCACGCGCGGCATTGAAGGTACGCCTCGCCGCGCGCGCGCAGGGACGGACCCATTGAGCGATCGGCCGCTGCTTGACGACCTCGAGCCCGAGGAGCGCGAGCTCGACCGGCTGCTCGCCGGCGTCCCACCGCAGGCGCTCCCCGTCGGCTTCCGCGACACATTGATGACGCGTCTGCGCAGCCGGCGGGTGACGTGGGAGTGGATCGTGGCGGCGCTGTTCGCGCTCCCGAGCCTCACCTTCCTCGCGCGCCAGGTGCTGGTGCACGGCGAGGACTTCGCACAGGCGATCGCGAACATCATGAGCGCCACGTCCAGCGACACCACCGATGCCTTCTTCTTCGTCGATGGGCTCACGGTGGTCGCGCTGGCGCTGCTCGGCATCGCCTGCGCTTTCGCCGCCCATGCGCTCCTCATCGGCGCGGGCGGATCCCGAGGCCACACGATCGCCCGATGACGAGACGCGAGATCGCCCTGGTCTTCTTCGCGCTGGTCATGGCGCTCGGCCTTTCCGCCGTGCTGTTCGTCGGGACGATGGCCAGCGAGCCGGCCAGCGCGGCCGACCGCGCGCCGCGGCCGCGCATCTTCTTCGATCTGCGGAACACGCCGCCACCCGCGACACGGAGCATCGCGGACGTGCAGGATCGCGTCGGACCGTTCGCCGCGATCGTCCCGCTCCAACGCAACATGACCGACTCCGCGCGCGACGCCGCCGGCTTCCTGCTCACCATGATCGTCACCGCGAGCACGCTGCTCGTCGCGCACGAGCGCGTGGTGTCGGCGTACCGTGCGTCGCTCGGCGGGTGGCGCACGCAGCTGCGCGTCCTCCTCACGGGATTCGCGGTGCTCGGCCTCGGCCTGTCGGCCACCGCGCTCGCGTGGGTCGTATTCCTCGGCTACGTCGCCACGACCGCGCGCGGCGCACCGTTCGGAGTGCCCGCGGCGCTGCAGGTCGGCATGGCCGCGTTCGGCGTGATCCTTGTGTTCCTCGTCGCCGTGCTGGCCGTGGGCTTCGCGGCGACGTCCTGGCGTCTGGGTGACGCGCTCTTCGGTTCGCGCGCGCTTGCGCGCTTCCAGAGCAGCGTGCCTTCGCCGGCGGTCGCGATCATCGGCGCGACCATCCTCTATATCGTCTGGCAGATACCCGCTCTGGGCGCGCTCGCGCTCGTGGCGGTCATCGCGTACGCGCTCGGAGCCGTCGTGACCGCACGGCTCATCACCCCAACAGGAGGGACCACGACATGAGCCTTCGGACTTTCACCGCGACGTGGCCGGGACGGATCATCGCCCTCGTCGTCGTCGCGACGGTGATCGGCGGCGCGACGCTCGTCGCGCGCGGCAACGGTGCTGCGCCAAAGCAGGATCTCCGCACGGCGACCGTCACGCGCGGCAGCGTGACCCAGACGGTGAGCGTCTCCGGATCGGTGAACGCGTTCGGTCAGGCGCGTCTCACGTTCAAGACCGGCGGCAAGCTCGAGAAGGTCTACGTCGTCACCGGCCAGACCGTCACGGCGGGCCAGCCCCTCGCGAAGCTCGACACGACGGACCTCGAGACGGCGCTCGCGACGGCCCAGCAGAACCTCGCCAACGCGCAGGCCAACTACCAGAAGCAGCTGCTCTCCGCGTCGGATACCCAGAAGTCGCTCGAGGACACGCAGAGGTCGACGGCGACCGACATCGCCAACGCGCAGACCGCGCTCACAAAGGTCAAGACGAACTACACGGCGGCGAAGACGAACTTCACGTCGCTGACGAACAACGTGCGGACCGAGGCAGCCAGCCTCCAGTTCGCGATCGACACGCTGAAGAGCAGTTTCACCGGTATCCAGTCCGCGCTGAGCCTCGCGACGCAGTCCGGCGACGTCCGCTCGGCCACGACGTCGGTCGTGCAAGCCCAGGTGCAGCTGAGCAACGCCACCGCGTACTCGCAGGGCCTGCTCGCGCCCGCGCTCACCGACTTCTCGAACGCCCAATCCGCGATGGTGCAGCTCGTCGGGCAATTCGACATCCTCGTCGCGTCCGGTGCGGACACGTCGAGCATCGCGCTCCAGTACCAGACGCAGCAGGTCGTCTACAACGCGGCGGCGACCCGCGTGTCGAGCGCGATCGACCTCGTGACGGGACCGCTCTCCAGCGCGCAGAGCAGCGCCGCGTCGGCGCAGTCATCGGTGAACTCCACGGCAAGCCTCAACGACCCGAACCTCGACCAGGTCCGTGACAACCTGCGCGCCCTGCAGATCAACATCGCGACGCAGACGCAGAGCGCGTCGGCCACGAAGAACAAGATCACGCAGACGGGCACGGCCGCGAACACCCTCGCCGACGCCGTGCAGGGCAGTTATGCCAGCGCGGTGCAGGCGCTCCAGTCGGCCACCGACCGTGCGGCGACGAGCGTGCGCAACGCACAGAGTGCGGTGGCCAACATCCCGTTCAACCTGCAGTCCTCCCAGGTGAGCGTCGACAACGCTCAGAACTCGGTCACGACGGCGAAGTCCAATCTCGACAACGCCGTGCTCGCCGCACCGGCCGCGGGGATCGTCGCGTCGATCGCGAACCAAGTCGGCGAGTTCGTGACCGGCGGCAACACCAACAACGCGTTCATGGTCCTCACGAACACGACGTCGATGGTCCTCCACGGCACCATCGGCGAGGCCGACGTCGCGAAGCTCAAGCTGGGACAGGTGGCCAACCTCACCGTCGACGCCCTCAGCGGTCAGAAGATGACCGGCAAGGTCACCTCGCTCGACCCGGTCGCCACGATCTCGCAGGGCGTGCCCGTATACGGAATAGACATCGCCGTCGATGTGCCGGCGGGCGGCCTCAAGGCCGGCATGTCCGGCACGGCCAACGTGATCCTGGCGTCCAAGCAGAACGTGCTCACGGTGCCGAACACCACGATCCGCACGGTGAACGGCCAGCGCGGAGTTCAGGTGCTGAGCGGCGGCGAGGTCGTCGACACCGCCGTGACGTTCGGGCTCTCGAACGACACGGTCACCGAGGTCGTGAGCGGCCTCGCGGAGGGCGACACGATCGTCATCCCGCAGGCGCGCGCGAGCTCGAGCACGCAGCCGAACCGCGGCGTGCAGATCGGCGCCCCGGGCGGCTTCGGCCGATGAGCCTCGCCGGCCGGTTGCCGCCGGCGACCGATCCGGTCGTCCATCTCCGTGGCATCACGAAGACGTATCGGATCGGCAAGGAGATCGAGGTACACGCGCTCCAGGGTGTGGACCTCGACGTCTACCCCGGCGAGTTCGTCGCGATCATGGGACCGTCGGGCTCCGGCAAGTCGACGCTCATGAACGTCCTCGGGTGCCTCGACGCGCCGGATGGCGGCTCGTACCAGCTCGCGGGTGAGACCGTCGGCAAGCTCTCCGACGACCAGCTCGCGGCGATCCGCAACAAGCACATCGGCTTCGTCTTCCAAACGTTCAACCTGCTCCCCCGTCTCAACGCGATCGAGAACGTCGAGCTCCCGCTGGTGTACGGCGGCGACCGCCACGGGCGTCGCGAGCGCGCGGTCGGCGCGCTCGAACTGGTCGGCCTGGGGGACCGCGTCCACCACCGGCCATCCGAGCTCTCCGGGGGGCAGCAGCAGCGCGTCGCGATCGCGCGCGCGCTCCTGAACGATCCCGCGATGATCCTGGCGGACGAGCCCACCGGGAACCTCGACTCTCGCTCGAGCGCGGAGATCCTCGCGATCTTCCAGCGCCTCAACGCGGAGGGCAAGACCGTGGTGATGGTCACGCACGAGCCCGATGTCGCGGCCCACAGCCGCCGCATCGTGCGCATGCGCGACGGCGTCGTGGCGCACGACGAGCGAGTCGCGAACCCTCGGAACGCCGAGGACGAGATCGCCGCGGGCATCGGCGCGGGTGAGGAATGAGCGAGGAGCGGGGAGAGTAGGCAGATGAAGGTCTACGACAGCTTCCGCAGCGCGCTGCAGTCGCTCGTCACGAACAAGCTCCGCTCCGCGCTGACGATGCTCGGCGTGATCATCGGCGTCGCGTCGGTGATCGCGATGGTCGCCGTCGGCAACGGCGCGTCGGCGCAGGTGCAGGCGACGATCCTGTCGCTGGGCTCGAACCTCATCACCGTCACGCCGTCGAATCTCACGGACCAGGGTCTCCGGGGGGCGGGCGCGCAGTCGCAGAACCTCACCGAGGCGGACATGCGCGCGCTGCAGGATCAGCTCGGGGACTCGATCAGGGCGATCGAGGCCGAGCAGGGCGCGGGTCGCTGGCAGGTGACCGTGGCCGGCACGAACACGAACGTGAACGTCCAGGCCGTCACCGAGGCGTACCCCACGGTGCGCGACTGGAACATGCAGACCGGCGAGTTCTTCACGAAGGACGACGTCAGCGCGACGCAACAGGTGGCGGTCCTCGGCGCGACGACCGCGGCGAACCTCTTCGGCGACGCCGATGCGGTCGGGCAGACGATCCAATTCCGACAGGTCTTCGGCGGCGGTGCAGGCGGGCAGGGCGGCGCGCAGCGCGCGCGGATCCTGAACTTCAAGGTCGTCGGTGTGCTCGAGCCGAAGGGCACGACGTTCGGCTTCAGCCGCGACGATCAGATCCTCGTGCCGCTCACGGTCGGCCAGAAGATCCTCACCGGCCGGCGCGACATCGTGAACCAGATCGTCGTGAAGGCCATCGACTCGGACGCGATGCAGCAGACGACGGACGACACGTTCAATCTCCTGCTCGCGCGCCACAAGATCACCGACCCGGTCTCCGCGGACTTCACGGTCACGAACCAGAACGACACGCTCGCCGCGCTGAATCAGATCACCGGAACGTTCACCCTGCTGCTCGGCGCGATCGGCGGCATCAGCCTCCTCGTCGGCGGCATCGGGATCATGAACATCATGCTCGTGACGGTGAACGAGCGGACACGGGAGATCGGCATCCGCAAGGCCGTCGGTGCGCGACGGCGCGACATCATGTGGCAGTTCCTCATCGAGAGCGTCGCGCTCACCGGCCTCGGCGGCATCCTCGGCATCATCCTCGGCTGGAGCATCACGCAGGCGGTCGAACGCATCCCACAGGCCCAGGGTCTCGTGCTGCTCATCACGGTCGGCACCGTGGCCGTCGCGGTGGGCGTGTCCGTCGCTATCGGCGTCATCTTCGGTCTCTACCCCGCGATGCGCGCGGCGCGTCTGCATCCGATCCAGGCGCTGCGCTATGAATAAGGAGTCGTTCAGATGAAGACATCACAGATCGCGATCGCCGCCGTGCTCGGCCTGCTGCTGCTCGGCAGCGGCTTCGCCGCTGGGATGACCGTGGGCAAGGGCGGCGCCGAAACAGCGAGCGCATCGGCCTCGCCATCCGGCGCGGCCGGGCGCCTCGGCGCGGGCGCCGCCGGTGGCGCGGGCGCGCGCGGCGCGGGTGGCGCAGGCGTCGCCGGGCAGCAGCTCGTCACCGGCCGCGTGCTTTCGGTGAACGACGGCTCGATCACCATCGAGGTGCGCACCGGCGGCGGCCAGGGCGCGTCGCCGACGGTCACGAGCCAGATCGTGCTCGTGGGCTCGACCACACGGATCGTCAGGACGACGGAGACCGACATCAAGGCGACCGACCTGAAGGCGAACGATCAGCTCCAGATCGTCGGCACGACGGACGCGACCGGATCCGTGTCCGCATCCGCGATCGTGGTCGGCGGTAACGCGCTCGGCCAGCTCTTCGGCGGTCAGAGTGGCGCCGGCGGTGGCGCGGGCGGAGCCGGTGGCGCCAGTGGCGCCGGCGGACGCGGAGGGAGCCCGAGCCCAAGTCCGACGAGGTAGGCAGCCGCGTTAGCGGCAAGGTTTACATCGACTCGGGAGCGCTGACCCCGAGCAGCCGCAGCGTCTGACGCAGCGTCACCTGAATGGCCTGGACCAACCGCAGCCGTGCCTTCGAGAGTGCGACGTTCGACTCGTCGACGACGCGGTGGTCGCGGTAGAAACCGTGGAACGCACCGGCGAGCTCGAGCGCGTAGACGGTGAGCAGATGCACGCCGCGGTGCGCGACGATGTCGTCGAGGAGCTCGGGCAGCTTCTGTGTCAGGCGGATCATGTCCCGTTCGCCGGGAGCGATGAGCAGCTGCAGGTCGCCACCGTCGGCCGTGATGCCGCGTTCGGCGGCGGTTCGGAAGATGCTCGCGATGCGCGCGTGCGCGTACTGCACGTAATAGACGGGGTTGTCGTTCGACTGCTGGATGGCGAGCTCGAAGTCGAAGTCGAGCGGCGAGTCCGCGCCACGCTGCAGGAGGAAGAAGCGCGTGACGTCCGTCCCGACCGCGTCGATGACGTCCTCGAGGAGCAGGAACTGGCCGGTCCGGCGGCCCATCCGCGTGAGCACGCCCTCCTTGAGGAAGCGGACGTACTGGTAGAGCACGACCTCGAAGCGCGAAGGATCGATGCCCAGGACCGGCAAGGCCATCTTCATCTGCGCGACGTGGTACTGCGTGTTCGCGCCCCACACGTCCAGCTTCAGGTCGACGCCGCGCTGCGCGAGGCAGAGCCGGTGATATGCGATGTCCGTCGCGAGGTACTTCGCTTCGCCGTTGGCATCCTTGAGCACCCAGCCCTCGTCGCCGTCGCGCCGCAGCGCGATCGCCTCGGGCGTCTCGAAGAACACCACGCCGTTGCGCTCGACGATGACGCCGCGCTTACGCAGCTCGTCGATCGTCTCGTCGAGATAGCCCGACTCGATGAACGATGACTGCCGGAACCACGAGTCGAAGCGGATCCCGAGCTTCGCGATCACCCGCTGCGCGTCCGCGACCATCCAGTCCATCGCGATGGGCACGAACGCACGAGCCTGCTCCTCGAGCGACCGCTCGCGGAACCGCGCGCCGAAGCGCTCCTTGATCTGCGCCGCGATGTCCTTGACGTAGTCGCCCTGGTATCCGTCCGCCGGCAGCTCCACCTCTTCGCCGAAGAGCTGGCGGTAGCGCACGGCGAGGCTCACGCCGAAGCGGTTGACCTGCATGGTCGCGTCCTCGACGTAGAACTCGCGCTCCACGTCCGCACCGGCGAACGACAGGACCGACGCGAGCACGTCGCCCAGCGGTCCGCCGCGCGCGTTCCCGACGGTCAGCGGCCCGGTGGGATTCGCCGACACGAACTCGACCTGGATCTTCTTGCCGCCCAGGCGCTCGGAGCGGCCGTATGTCTCACCGGCGTTCACGATCTCGCCGACCTGAGCGCGCAGCCACGCGTCATCGAGGCGCACGTTCACGAAGCCGCCGCCGGCGATCTCCGCCGTGGCGATCGGGGCCGTGCGCTCGATCTTCTCGACGATCGCGGTCGCGATCTGGCGCGGATCTTTGCGCAGTGTCTTCGCGAGGCGCATCGCGATGCTCGTCGCGTAGTCGCCGTGCGCTGGGTTCCCGGGTACCTCGACGTCGATCGGCAGTGCGGCGGTGCCCTCCCAGCCCTTCTCCTTCGCGGCGCGCGCCAGCGCGAGGGACAGGGCGGCAGCCACGAGATCACGCGCTGGGCTCATCACAAGACCGAGTTTGGGCTAATCCGCGCTGCTTGGCCACGACGCGACGACGACGTCGCCACGCGGCTCGCGTCCGCTGAAGAGCGTGAACACGAGCGTGGCACCGGCGGCATAGCAGACGACGAGCGCGATCACATTGACCGTGAAGCCATCGGGTCCGAGCGCGCCGCGGATCGCACCGGATACGGATGACGCCATCGCGGCGGCGATGCTCCACGCGAGCGCGAGCGTCGCGTTCACGGCGGCGCGCTCCGCGGGCGAGAAGCTGGAGATCGTGTACGCCGACCACGTGGCCTGAGCGCCGAACATGAGCGCGGCGCGCGCGGCGAGGAGGGCGACCGCGAGCACCACGTTCCCGCTGAGCGCCGCCGCGAGCGCGAAGGGCAGCGAGAGGAGCTCCACGCTCACGACGCCGCGCACCGGCCCGAGGCGCGACGCGACGATCCGGCCGTGGACGAGCGCGCCGAGGCTGCCGGCGACGGCGATCGTCCCGAGCGCCGCGCCGATCGCGCCGAAGCCGAGGCCGTACCGGTCGGCGAAGAACAGGTTGATGAACGGGATGAAGCTGCCGGCGCCAAGTCCGAAGGCGACCTCGATGGCCGCGAAGCGCGTCACCAGGCGACCGACCTGCGTCGCGGTCGCACGTGGCACGGCGATGTCGCGGATGAAGAGGACCGGGATGGCCGAGGCGGCGCCGACGATCCCGCCGAGCGCGACGAGCCAGCGCAGCGTGAGCGCGTCGTTCTCGCCGGCGCCGACCAGACGCGCGACCGGTGACGCCAGGAGCCCGGCAAGGATGCTCGCGAGGAACGCGGCCATGGTGCCGAGCGCGATCTGTTGACCGAAGCGCGACGAGCGCGAGCGCGCCTCGGTCGCGTCTGCCAGGAGCGCGATGCCGGAGGAGCTCGTCACGATCCCGCCGAGCCCGATGAGCGCCGAGGCGACGACGAGGAGCCCGAAGGTTTCGACGGTGAGGAGGCCGACGATGCCGGCACCCACGACCACGCCGCCGGCGATGATCACGAAGCGACGCGAGCGGCCCGGCGCGAACATGCGCGCCGCGACGACCCCCGCCGCGACGCCGAGGGCCTGCGCGCCGACGAGCGCGCCGAGCGCGAGGCCGTCGAAGCCGAGCGCGCGGTAAAGGAAGTTCAGATAGAAGGTGGTGACGCCGAGACCGAAGGAGCCGAGCGTCGCGGCGAAGATGTAGAGGTACGCGTCGCGCCGATCAAGTCCCATCGTGGGCTCGGGCGGTTTCGGCTAGGACTGGCGGCCGAGGACCACCTCGACGACCTGCGTCTGAGCATCGCGGATGAGCGTGAATCGGACGCGATCGCCGGGGCGTGCCTTCACCATCAGCGAGTTGAGCGGATGCTGCTGATCGATCTGCTGATCGTTCATCTTCGTGATGATGTCACCCACACGCAGCCCGGCGGTCTCGGCCGGCGATCCGCGCACGATCGCCGTGACCGTGATGCCTGCGGGAGCGGAGAGCCCGAGCGACACGGCCTGCCGTGGCGTGAGCGCCTGATAGGTGATGCCGATGAAGCCGCGCACGATCTGCCCGTTCCGGATGAGCTCGTTCGCGATCTCGCGGATGGTGTTGCTCGAGATGGCGAAGCCCAGGCCGGCAGCCTGCGTGTCGGTGTTCGGATCGAGCTGCACGAGGGTGTTCATGCCCACGACCTGCTTCGCCGAGACCCAGATGAGCGGCCCACCGGAGTTGCCGGGGTTGATGGCCGCGTCGGTCTGCACGAGATCCTCGAGCACGACGCTCGCCGTCTCCTGCACGCGCCGGCCCTTCGCGGAGATGACGCCCACGGTGACGGTGTTCTGGAACTCCCCCAGCGGGCTGCCGATCGCTATCACCGTGGCCCCCACAGGAGCTTTATCACTGTCCGCGAGCGGCGCGGCCACCAGGCCCTGCGCGGTGACCTTGAGGACGGCGATGTCGGTCTGCGGGTCGCGTCCCACGAGCGTCGCCTTGAGCGTGCGGTTGTCGGAGAAGATCACGTCGAACGACGCGCCGGCGCCGCCGCCGCGGACGTTCTCGACGACGTGGTTGTTCGTCGCGACGTACCCCTGCTGCCCGTCGATGACGAAGCCCGACCCGCTCGACTGCGGTTGGCCGTTCGACGCGCGGTTCACGACCGTGACGACCGCTGGCAGCAGGTCGCGGACGACGTCGACGATCGTGTCGGAGCCCGACGGCACGGCGAGGGGAGGCGCGCTCGGCACGGCGCTCGGTGACGGAGAGATCGCGACGAGGTCACTGGGAGCGCGCCCTTCGATGACCGTGGCGGCGGCCCCGCCCGCGATCCCACCGAGGATCACACCGGCGAGCAGAAGCGCGGCGGCATTCGGGCCGGATGAGCGCGGCGCGGGCGATGCGGGTGGCGTGAGATCCATCGGTGTCGACATCAGGGCCCGAAAGGGTTACCTGCGCGGGCGTGCCGCAGTTTCGGTGCCAGCAGCCATGGCTTTGCGGCGGCGCGCGGTGGGACGCGTGACCTCGGGCTCGACCATCTGTCCGATCGCCGTGCCGCGGATCTCGAGATCGACGTGGGCGTCGGGCTCGATCTCGACGGTCCAGGTCATGGCGATCTCGAGCTGCTCGTAGATGCGCTCGAAGCCGTTCTCGGAATTCGAGACCGCGTAGATCGGCTTCGTCGACACGAGGGCAGGCGGATCGATGGCCAGCGTGAGATCGAAGTGCTTCGTTCCACTGTGCACGACCACCTCGGCCGCGTTACGGACCTCGATCGGCTTGCTTGCGATGGTCTTGCGGGTCCCGATGCTGATGGTGTCGCCGGGATCGTGCTCGGAGAGGAGGCCGACGTTCGACGCGCTGGTGAAGCTGATCTCGATCGTCTCCTCGCCATCGTTGCGCAGCCGGTAACGGACGCCGGCGGCGACGCCCTCGTCGGCGATCCGGATGTCCTTGCGCAGCCCGAAGCCCGGGACCGACGCGAGCGCACGGGCCGGCGGCTCGAGCGTGAGGGAGACCGTGCGCGCCTCGCGCTGAGGGGAGAGCGCGTAGTTCACGGCATGCAGGTTCACCGGCTCGTCGCGCCCGACGCGGAAGGAGTCCTGGAAGAACCCACGGCGCCCCGGGTCGTACTCGAGGAGCTTCGAGAGGCCGCGCTCCTTGGCGCGGACCGCCTCGTGGATGGACTTCGTCTCTCTCTCCGCGGCCTTGCCGATCAGCACCTTGCCGGCCTTCTCGGCGCGGCGGAGATCCTCGTGCTCGCCCTCGGGCCGGCGCGCGAGCGTATCGATGAGGTTGGTCGCGGAGGGGTAGAGATCCCATTCGATGATCGTGCCGCCCTGCACGTGCACGAACACCGCGCCCACGTTGCCGCGGAAGATGTACTCGTCGTACCCGTCCACGTCGTAGTCGCGCTGCTCGCCCGCGGCGACGCGGCGCTCGGCGAGGATCCGCTCCGCTTTCAGCAGCGAAGCGTAGGCGTCGGCGCGCAGGTGCGGGAAGTAGATGCCGCCGAACACGCCGTGCCAGTACACGTCGTTGCCCTGCGCGCGCCAGAGGTTCTGCTGCGCCTGGCGGACCTCCTGCGACGCGTCGAGGATGCTGCGGCGCGCGAGCTCTTCAGAGACGATGAGCATCCGCTTGTGCAGCGCGTTCGACTCCGGGTACTTCGCGAAGAAGTTCCGCCAGAGCGGAGGGGCGACGAGCGACTCGAGCTCCTCACCGAGCTTGTTGCGCGCCTGAGCGAAGCGGCGCGCGGCCGGCGCGTCGAAGGCCCAGGCGGACATCTCGGGATACGCGCCGCCGGGGATGTAGATACGACGTGCGGGCTTCTGGAAGATCCACGCGTCCTCGAGCGTCGCGGTCTGGATGAAGTCGGCCTGCGCGATGGCCGTGAAGAACTGCTCGAGCCAGCCCTCCTTGTGCACGCGCTGATACGTGCCGGGCCACGCGCCGAACTTCTCGCCGTCGTCCGCGTACACGACGAGCTTCGCGCCCGCGGCGTGCCGCTCGCGCAGCTCCTTGATCGTCGCGCTCACGTCGCGGAATGGGATGAGGTAGCGCAGCTTCACGCTGCCGGGCAGGACGACGAGCGGCAGGCCCTGATCCTCGGTGATGTAGGTCTCGCCAAGCTCGTCCTTCTTCAACCCGGCGCGCAGGAAGTGCTCGTCGTCGAGCACGGTGTACGCGATGCCGGCCTCGGCCATGAGCGCAGGGACGTGCGGCTCCCACACGCGCTCGGCGAGCCACGCGCCAAGCGGCCGCTGACCGAAGATCGCGTGCACGCGATCGGAGAGCGCGCGGATCTGACCGACCGCGTCGCGACGCGGGATGCCGACGAGGATCGGCTCGTAGTAGCCGCCGGAGAGGAGCTCGATCTGACCGCGACGCACGAGGTCCGAGAGATCGCCGATGACGTCGGGGCGGTTGCGCTCGAGCCAATCGAGGAGCGGACCGGAGAAGTGCAGGCTCGCCTTGACCTCGGGGTGCCGATAGAGAGCGGCCACGAGCGGCGCATAGGCGCGCTCGGTCACTTCGGAGAAAACGTTCGGGAAGTTCCCGGCCGGCTGGTGCTGGTGGAAGACCAGCGCCAATCGCAGGCGATCGGCCACTTTTGCGTATTTTACCGCAGAAGGGCTGGCACGACGAATTTCGTACGCATTCAGTACGCCTCGCTGGTCCTGATGTCGGTGAACTCGACACATCACGCGCGGATGCGCGTTAATTGGTACAGATGGCGCATCGATCGGGGCTGCTGACCGGGCTCTTCCTGCTCACTTCGCTCGTCGCCGGGGCCTGCGGACCGGAGACGGTCCGCATCACGCCGGCCCCGACGGCCTCGCCGGTCGGCACGATCGCGCCGACCGCGACCGCGGTGCGCACGCCCACGCCCGCCCCGACCACCGCCGCACCCACGGCGACCGCTACACGCACCCCGACGACGAGTCCCGGAAGCACCCCGAACACGGCCTGCGCGCCGCTCGCCGGAGGTTCCGCGCTCGCGTCCTCGACGCTCACCGCGATCCGCGCTGCGCACAACCCGGGCTTCGACCGTCTCGTGTTCGAGTGGTCGGGGACCGCGGTGCCGCAGTACCGGATCGAGGTCGCGAACACCTTCACCGCACCGAGCGGGCAGGCCGTGCGTGTTGACGGGAATGCGTTCTTCTCGGTCCGGATGAACGGTCAGGCGCACACCGATGCCGGCGTGCGCAGCTACACGCAGCCGGACCCGTACCGGCCAGGCCTGCCGCTCATCCGTGAGATCAAGGCGGTCGAGGACTTCGAGGGCGTCGTGATCTTCGGCGTCGGGCTGGAGCGCCTGGCCTGCCCGACCGTCCTCGCGCTCCAGGCACCCGCTCGGATCGTCATCGACTTCCCGACGCCGCCGTAATAGGCGATAATTCAGGCTCCGCACAGGCAAAGGGGAGTTTCACGTTGGCCGAGGCCGAGAAGATCGCGATCCGCCCGCGCGCGCTGACCGGCAAGAAGGTCGGGCGGCTGCGGCGTGCCGGCATCCTCCCCGGTGTCGTCTTCGGCGGCCACAAGGACTCCACCCCCGTTGAGACCGACATGAAGGAATTCGAGCGCGGCTACCGCCGCTGGGGGAACACCACCCTCATGAACCTCGAGGGCCTGGCGGAGGGCGGGCAGCCCGCGCTCATCCATGACGTCACCCGCAGCACGCTCTCCGGCCAGCTGCTTCACGTCGACTTCCTGCGCGTCTCGCTGACCGAGAAGGTGCGCGCCGACGTCCCGGTGCACTTCGTCGGCGAGTCGCCAGCGGTGAAGGGCGGCGGCGTGCTCGTGACCGCGAAGAGCGAGATCAGCGTCGAGGCCTTCCCCCAGGACATCCCCCACAACATCGAGGTCGACCTGTCGCCTCTGCTCGAGATCGACGACTCCATCTACGTGCGCGACCTCAAGGTCGACACGAGCAAGGTCGAGATCCTGGACGACGGCGACGAGCTCGTCGTGCGCGTCGTGCCGGTGCGCGTCGAGGCAGAGCCGACGCCGGCCGCCGCCGCGGTGCCCGCCGAGGGCGTGGTCGCCGAAGGCGCCGCGCCGGCAGAGGGCGAGGCCGCCGCGGGTGCGGCACCAGCAGCGGGCGCGAAGGCCGCGCCTGGGGCAGCCGGTGCGAAGCCGGGCGCCGCTCCGGCAGCGGGCGCGAAGCCTGCCGCCGGTGGGAAGGCCGCCGCTCCAGCGAAGGGCGAGGCGAAGAAGAGCTAGGCGCCCACCGCCGCGCCTGCGTGGAAATCCGCAGGTGACGCGTCCGGGAACGGGTTGTCCGTGCGCTCGAGGCTCCGCAGCTCCACCTCATCGTCCTGTGTGGCGTGCTGCGCGAGGTCGACGCAGCGGCGGAACCGGAGCGCGTGGCCGCGGAATCGCTCGACCGCGTAATCCGCGGCCTGACCGGTCGTCACGAGGAATGGCCAATCGCTGGACTGTGCGAGGAGCAGCTCCCGCGCCGCCTGTTTCGCGGCGCGTTCGCGCAGCGATCCGACGCCGGCCATGGCGCGCAGCGCGTCCATCTCGCCCGCCATGCGCGCGAGCTCGCTCCACATCCACGCGGTCCGCTCGTTCGCCCAGGTCGAGTGATCGTTGTTCTTCCCCCACGAGCCCTCCTGCAGCTCGACCCGCAGGGTCGGCGGCTCGCGCCGCAGGTACTCGTCGACCGTGACCGGCTTCGGCCCGCGCGCGGCGAGCTCGCGCAGCACGCGCCCAAGCCAGTCGATGCCCTCGAACCACCAGTGGCCGAAGAGCTCGGCGTCGAACGTCACCGTGAGCAGAGCCGCGCTCGTCGGGTCGGGACGCCCAGCGAGCGTGTCGCGCACCAGCTCGACGAAGTGATCGGCGTGCGTGCGCACTCGCTCCGCGGCCGCGCCCGGTGAGTACATCGACTTGCCACCGAGGTCGAGGTGCACGTCGGTGACCCGCCAGTAGCGCAGACCGGTCTTGTCGTCCTTTCGGTGGAACTCGCGGTACGCGGGGTCGCCGGGGTAGCCCATCATCGCGGACCACACCTGGCCGGACACGGCGTCGTGGCGCGTGATCGCCGCCACCTTCGAGGTGTGCACGAGGTAGGGGCGGAGCATGTCGACGCTCTCTGGATCGACGAGCCGTGCCTCGATGCCCCCGCCCGAGCGGCGGCCTTCGAAGCGATGCCCGCCCTCGACCAGCCGTTTTCCACCGAGGAGCGCGGGGTCGGTGAAGAAATGCGTCAGGCCGAACGACTCGAGGATCTCCTCGAGTCCCGGCGCGTACGCGCATTCGGGCAGCCAGACGCCGCGCGGCTCGACGCCGGTACGCCGTCTCGTCGTACGGGTGCCCTCCGCGAGCTGTGCGTACACGGAGGCCGTGTCGAGCAGCGGCAGGTACCCGTGCGTCGCGGCGGAGGTGAGGATCTCGACGTGTCCGGTGCGCGCGAGGTCGGCGAACGCGCCGACGAGGTCGTGACCGAACCGCTGCGTGTACGCCTCGCGGTGCGCGCGGAACAGCGAGAGGTAGAACATCGCGAGCGCGCCGCGCTCGGTCTCGCCGTTCCCGCCGAAACGCTTCGTGTCCTGCTCGGCGCGCCTGATCTGGTCGTCGCAGTACTCGACGAAGCGGTGGTCGATGTCGGCGTCGGCGAGCTGCTCGAGCAACGTGGGCGTGAGGCCGATGGTGATGCGGTACGCGACCTTCGCGTCGCGCAGGTCGTGGAGCAGACCAAGGAGCGGCAGGTAGGTACCGAGGATGGCCTCGTGGACCCACTCCTCTCCATGCGGCCAACGCCCGGCTCCACGCGCGTATGGGAGATGCGAGTGGAGGACGAGCGCGAATGCGTCGTTCACTGACCCGACTGTACCGATTCTCGCCGGGCTAGCATCGCCCCGATGAGCGAGCCGCACCATCTCCACCGCCTGCTTGCGGAGCTCGTGGGCTAGCGATGGGCTTCGCGCCGGTGCGCCACACGAAGCGCGCGACGATCGCCGCGGTCGGGACCGAGTACCGCGCACTCGACCGAGCGGTGCGACGACTCGGCCCGCGCCGTCTGGAGGGGGAGATCCCCGGCTTCGGCGCGCGCGCTCGGATCAAGCGCGAGCGCTGGCGGGGGAAGGACGCGCTCGCGCACATCGTCGAATGGAAGCGCCAGGCGCTGCGCGCGCTGCGGACGGAAGCCTCCGACCCGGAGCTGCGCGGGCTGCTCATCGACCGCAAGAACCGCGTGCTCTACGAGCGCTGGCACCGCCGGCCCGCGCGCGACGTGATCGCATACCACCGCGCCGTGCAGAGGGACGTCATGAAGGCGCTGCGCGCGCTGCCTGGGGCGTACTTCGCGAAGCGCCGCTCGCCGTTCTGGCCGGGCGACCTGCGCGGCCACTCCGCGGGGCATCGCCGGCGCCACCTGGAGGTCTTCGGCCGCCGCTCAGGGACATGACGGGGTCGTCGGGCAGAGGGCTCGGGCGTAGTAGCGGACGTACTCGTCCATGTGCGCGGCCCAATACGAAAGCTCGTGTCCACCGGGGTTCGGGTTCCAGCTGTGCGCGATGCCGAGCTGCGTGAGCGCGTCGTTGAGCAGACCCGCCGGCTGGCGCCATGGATCGAGCTCTCCGGCGTCGATCCACCAGCTGTACTGACGCGCGAGGTCGGGCTTCGCCTTGATGAG
>Ga0334722_10001987_pt1 | contig 23936 bp, 19 predicted proteins | sample C3_bottom_MG_FD_207210 | JGI IMG/M metagenome (GOLD analysis project Ga0334722, IMG submission 207210) | Sediment microbial communities from Yellowstone Lake, YNP, Wyoming, USA - C3_bottom | ecosystem: Environmental > Aquatic > Freshwater > Lake > Sediment | place: USA: Wyoming | collected... | reverse complement strand
AGGCCGAGGATGACGCCGCGGAACGCCGCCTCGTCGACGAGGGCGGTCGCGAGCGCGTTCAGGGCCGGTCCGGGCACGGATGCCGGCCGGACCACCGGCAGCCGTCCGAGGCGGAGGCGGGCGACGGCGATCGCCTGGCCGAGCCCGACGAGGGCGTAGGCGACCCCGGCCAGGAGCGCGGCGCCCCGGTCCCCGAACCGCAGGCCGAGCTGCCAGCCCGGTCCCGGGTAGATGACCGCCGCGACCCCGATCAGGGCCAGGCCGAGGATGAACCAGGCCAGCCGCCAGCCGAGGATCGTCCAGCGCTCACCGGTCACCGTCCCGGCATACTCGGCGACACCGAAGCGCGCCGCGTCGAGGCGGAGCATGACCAGCAGGAGCGCGAACGCGGCCGCGACGAGGCTGCGCAGCGTCTCCTCCATGGCCCCGGGTCACTCCTCCATCGAGAGCATCGCCAGGAAGGCCTCCTGGGGGATCTCCACCGATCCGACCCGCTTCATCCGCTGCTTGCCTTCCTTCTGCTTCTCGAGCAGCTTGCGCTTGCGCGTGATGTCGCCACCGTAGCACTTGGCGAGCACGTTCTTGCGCATCGCGCGCACGGTTTCGCGGGCGACGACGTTCGAGCCGATCGCGGCCTGGACCGGCACCTCGAACAGCTGGCGCGGGATCAGCTCCTTGAGGCGGGCGACGAGGGCGCGCCCGGTCGCCGCCGCCCGGTCGCGGTGGACGATCAGCGAGAGGGCGTCGACCGGCTCGCCGGCGACGAGGATGTCGAGCTTGACCAGGTTCGCCGGGCGGTAGCCGGCCTCCTCGTAGTCCATCGAGGCGTAGCCCTGCGAGCGGCTCTTGAGCTGGTCGTAGTAGTCGACGATCAGCTCGGCGAGCGGCATCTCGAACCGGAGCAGGACCCGCTGGGGATCGAGGTACTCCATGTCGAGGAACGTCCCGCGCCGGTTGGTCGAGAGCTCCATGAGCGCCCCGATGTACTGGCTCGGGGTGACGACGCTGACCCGGACCCACGGCTCGCGGATCTCCTCGATCTCGTTCACCGGCGGGAAGCGGGCGGGGTTGTCGACCTCGACGATGCCGCGGCCGTGGGTAAGCACGACGTGGTACGAGACCGACGGGGCCGACAGGATCAGCTCGAGCCCGAACTCGCGCTCGAGGCGCTCCTGGACGATCTCCATGTGGAGCAGGCCGAGGAACCCGCAGCGGAACCCGAAGCCGAGCGCAATCGAGCTCTCGGGTTCGTAGGTGAAGCTCGCGTCGTTCAGGTGGAGCTTCTCGAGCGCGTCGCGCAGGAGCGGGTAGTCCTCGCCGCTGAGCGGGTAGATCCCGGCAAAGACGAGGCTCTTGGCCGGCTGGTAGCCGGGCAACGGCGAGGCGGCCGGGGCCTTCGCGTTCGTCAGCGTGTCGCCCACCTGCGCGTCGCGGACACTCTTCAGGCCGGTCGCCACGTAGCCCACCTCGCCGGCCACGAGCTCCCTGACCGGCACGAGCTGGGGCCGGAAGACACCGAGCTCGAGCAGCTCGGACTCGACCCCCGAGGCCATCAGGCGGATCGTGTCGTGCGCGTGCAGCCGGCCCTGGGCGAGCCGGACGTAGACCACGACGCCCTTGTACGGGTCGTAGTGCGAGTCGAAGATCAGGCCCTGGAGGGGGGCGTCGGGATCGCCCTTCGGGGGCGGGATGCGGGTGACGATCGCCTCGAGGATCTCGGGCACGCCGGTCCCCTCCTTGGCCGAGGCGAGGATCACCTCCTCGCGCGGGATCGCGAGGACGTTCTCGAGCTCCTCCATGACCAGCTCGGGCTGGGCCGAGGGGAGGTCGATCTTGTTGATCACCGGGATGATCGTCAGCCCCTCGCGCAGGGCGAGGTGAACGTTGGCCAGGGTCTGGGCCTCGATCCCCTGGGCGGCATCGACGACCAGGATCGCGCCTTCGCAGGCCTGGAGCGAACGGCTGACCTCGTAGCTGAAGTCCACGTGGCCGGGCGTGTCGATCAGGTTCAGCCCGTAGGTCAGGCCGTCGCGGGCGGTGTACTCGAGCCGGACCGCCCGGGCCTTGATCGTGATCCCCTTCTCGCGCTCGAGATCCATCGAGTCGAGGACCTGGCTCGTCATCTGGCGGGCCTCGATCGTGTGGGTCAGCTCGAGCAGGCGGTCGGCGAGGGTCGACTTGCCGTGGTCGATGTGGGCGATGATCGAGAAGTTCCGCAGCCGGGCCTGCGGGATCGCCGTCTCCCGGGGGCTCATCCGCGCAGTGCGGTCAGGGCCGCGACACCGAGCGCGATCGCCACGACCCCGCTCCGCTGGCGGACCGAGAGGCGCTCGCGGTAGAGGAGGAAGGCGGCGATCGCCGAGATGGCGGCGAACTGGCTGGCCAGGACGGCGGCGATGGCGATGCTCTGGCGGGCGCCGAGGGCGAACGAGGCGGTCCCGACGACCTCGACGAGGCCGATCAGGGCGACGAACGGGAGCGCCTCGCGACGCAGCCGGAGGTGGCCGCTCAGGGCCATCGGGAGGAAGACGGCGACCGTGCCGACGACGCGCGGCGGAAGGACCGCGATCGCGATCGGGAGAGCCATCCCGACCTGGCCGCTGCCGTAGAGGCCGAGCCCGAAGGCGATCGCCGAGGCGGCGCCGAAGAGGGCGGCCCGGCGGGCGGCGGCCGGGTCGACCGCACGGCGCGACGGCTGCTCCTCGGGCGCGTGCGGCGCGGCGAGGGCGACCGTGGCCACCCCGAAGGCGATCACGACGAGCATCGCCCCGACGCCCAGGGTGAGCTGCTCGCCGCCGAGGATCGCGATCGCGGCCGCGACCGCCCCCTCGGTCGAGGCGAGGGCCGAGACGACCCCGATCTTGCCGATCTTCAGGCCGCGATAGACGAGGAGCAGGCCGGTCACGTTGCCGAAGCCGGAGAGGGCGAGCCAGAGCAGGACCTGGTCCGTGATCGGCGGCAGCGGACCCGCCAGGAGCGCGCCGGGCAGGGCGATGAACAGCCCGATCAGCATCGCCCAGGCGACGGTCGAGGAGGCGCCGATCAGCCGGCTGGCGCGGGCGGAGGCAAGGGTCGCGGCCGACCAGAGGAAGGCGGCCCCGAGGCCGCCGAGGATGGCAATCACGTCACTACTGTGCCGTATCGCGCGCCGGCGTGCCGGGCAGGGGTGCCAGGTCGGCCTGCGGGAGGGTCCGCGCCTGCGAGCCCGGCCCGGGTTCTGGTACCATCAAGCGTCCGTGTCGAGGCGAGGCTCCGCGTCGCCCGCCACGCGCCTGCCGCCACCATCGTATCCGCACCTGAGGTTCGTCAACGTTGGCTACCAAGCCCAGAGGCTGGACCGGCGCCCGGACGCCGTCGGCCATGAAGCGAGTCCGCACGGCCGAGCGCCGGGCGGAGATCAACAAGCCGCGCCGGAGCGCGGCCAAGACGTTCGTCGCCAAGGCCGTCAAGGTCGCGACCGGGCAGCTCGAAGGTGACCCGCAGGACGCGCTCGCGCGGGCGCTGAGCGCGCTCGACCGTGCCGCCAAGGCCGGCGCGATCCACCCCAACGCCGCCGCCCGCCGGAAGTCACGGCTGGCGCGCAAGGTGAACGCCGCGCTCGTCGGCGAGGCGGTCCAGGCGACGGCCCGGGTGACGAAGACGACCGGCAAGGCCGCTGCGGTGAAGGCCGCCAAGGCGCGCGTCGCAGCCTCGAAGGCGATCAAGGCGAAGGGTGCCCAGACCGCAGCCGGCAAGGCCCGGGCGGCGCTGTCGAAGACGGCCCGCACCGAGACGGCCGGGGCGACGAGCGCGCCGGCAGCGGCGACCACGGCCCCAGCGACGGCGAAGGCGGCCACCCGCCGGGCGGCGGGCACGGCCGGCGCCGGCGCGGCGAAGGCCGGCGCGACGAAGGCCGCCGCGACGAAGGCCGCCGCGACGAAGCCGGCAGCAGCGAAGGCGGGCGGTACGAAGGCCGCCGCGGCGAAGCCGACCTCGCGGACGGCGAAGCCGAAGGCCGCCGACAAGGCCTGAGCCGCGCCGACGAAGGTCAGGGTCGGCCGGGCAGCTCCCCGGCGGGCCGGGGCTTCGGCCGCGCCAGCCCGTAGGCCAGCGCCCCGCCCAGGCCGCCGATCAGCGTCAGGCCGAAGACCGTCCCGGCGCTCGAGCCCTGCTGGGCCCAGTAGAAGCTCGTGAACGAGGCGACGTCGCGCACGCCCGCCGCCTCGAGGGCCGGACCCCGGCCGTCGGCAAGGTAGCGGGCGTAGACGCAGCCGGGGCCGGCCGGGCACTCGAGCGGCGCGCCGAGACTCGCGTCGCGGTAGCCGTTGTCAGCGTAGAAGAAGAGTCCCTTGACCCCGAGCAGGAGGATCGCCATCGTGGCCGCGGTGACGAACCCGGCGACGACCCCGTTGGCCACGATCCGGCGCCACGGGCCGGACAGCCGCCCGGAGCGGGCGTTCGCGTAGTAGCCGATCAGGAGCCCGGCCGGCAGGCTGAGCAGCCAGTAGACCGGCTCGATCGGGATGACGAGCAGGAAGCTGATCCCGATCGTGACCGCCATCCCGACCCCCACCCAGGCGGCCACGATCGCCCCCCGGTCGACGAACCGGCTCACCGCCCGACGGACCCGCCGGCGAGGGCGGCCCGCCCCGGATAGCGCGCCGCCGGGCCGAGCTCCTCCTCGATCCGGAGGAGCCGGTTGTACTTCGCCACCCGCTCCGAGCGCGACGGGGCGCCGGTCTTGATCTGGCCGGTGCCGAGGGCCACCGCGAAGTCGGCGATCGTCGTGTCCTCGGTCTCGCCCGAGCGGTGGCTGACCATCGTCGTCCAGCCGGCCCGCCGGGCGAGCTCGACCGCATCGATCGTCTCGCTCAGGGTCCCGATCTGGTTGAGCTTGATCAGCGCCGAGTTCATCGCCCGCTCGGCGATCGCGCGCTCGATGATCCGCGGATTCGTGACCAGGATGTCGTCCCCGACGAGCTGGACGCGCGAACCGAGCCGGGCGGTCAGCTCGCGCCAGCCGGCCCAGTCGTCCTCGCCCAGGCCGTCCTCGAGCGAGATGATCGGATAGCGCTCGAGCCAGCGCTCCCAGAGGTCGATCAGCTCGCCCGAATCGAGGGTCCGGCCTTCGCGCTCGAGCCGGTACTGGCCGGTCACCCCGTCGGTCCCGGTCCCCTCGACGAGGATCGAGCTGACGGCCGGGTCGAGGGCGATCGCGACCTGCTCGCCGGGGCGGTAACCGGCCCGCTCGATCGCCCGCAGGATCACCTCGACGGCGGCCTCGTTCGAGGGCAGCGAGGGGGCAAAGCCGCCCTCGTCACCCTGTCCGACCGAGAACCCCTCGTCATGGAGGATCGCGCGGAGGGCATGGAAGACCTCCGCCCCCGCCCGCAGCGCCTCGGCAAACGTGGGCACTCCGACCGGGGCGACCATGAACTCCTGGAAGTCGGTCGAGTTGAGGGCGTGCTTGCCGCCGTTCAGGATGTTGAAGAACGGGACGGGCAAGGTCCGGGCCCCCACCCCGCCAAGGTAGCGATAGAGCGGCAGCTCGTGTGCCGCGGCCGCGGCGTGGGCGCAGGCGAGCGAGGCGCCGAGGATCGCGTTCGCACCGAGGCGGGCCTTGTTCGCGCTCCCGTCGAGATCGATCAGCGCCGCGTCGATCGCGGCCTGGTCGGCGGCGTCCATCCCGATCAGGCGCTCGGCGATCTCGCCGGTCACGTTCTCGACCGCGGTCAGGACGCCCTTGCCGCCGTAGCGTGCCGGGTCGCCGTCGCGCAGCTCGACCGCCTCGTTGGCCCCGGTCGAGGCGCCCGAGGGCACCGCCGCCGTGCCGGCCGAGCCATCGGCAAGCACGACGTCGACCTCGATCGTCGGGTTGCCCCGCGAGTCGAGGATCTCCCGGGCGGCAAGGTAGTCGATCGTCGTGTTCATGCGGATGCCTCCGGGACGCTGGTCGGTGAACCGGTCGGGCCGGTCGGGCCGGTCGGGCCGGTCGCGCTGGTCGCGCTGGTCGTCTTCGGCCGGTCGAGCAGGACGGCGATCCCGGGCAGCTCGCGGCCTTCGAGGAACTCGAGCGAGGCGCCGCCCCCGGTCGAGATGTGGGTCATCTTCGAGGCCAGCCCCTGCTGCTCGACCGCGGCGACCGAGTCACCACCGCCGACGACGACGGTCGCGCCGGCCTCCGCCCTGGCCGCCAGGAACCGGGCGATCTGGCGCGTCCCGGCACCGAAGACGGGGATCTCGAAGACCCCGAGCGGTCCGTTCCAGAAGATCGTCCGGGCCGGCTCGAGGGCCTCTTCCATGAGCGCGAGCGTCTGCGGGCCGACGTCGACGATGTGCCACGAGGCCGGAATCTTGCCGACCGGGATCGTCCGGTACTCGCTCCCCCGGGTGACCTCCTTGGCCACGACGACGTCGACCGGCAGAACGACCCGGACGCCGGCCGCCTCGGCCGCGGCGAGGATCCGCCGCGCGTCCTCGACCCGGTCCGGCTCGGCCAGGCTCTTGCCCACGCTGTGGCCCTGGGCGAGGAGGAACGTGTTCGCCATCCCGCCTCCGATGACGAAGACGTCGACCTTGTGCATCAGGTGCTCGAGGACCTTGATCTTGCCCGACACCTTCGCCCCGCCGATGACCGCGGCGAACGGTCGGGCCGGGTTCTCGAGCAGGTTCGAGAGCTGGGCGATCTCGCGCTCCATCAGGAGCCCCGCGTAGGCCGGCAGGAGCTTCGCCACCCCGACCGTCGAGGCATGGGCGCGGTGGGCGGTGCCGAACGCGTCGTTCACGTAGACGTCGGCGTAGCTCGCCAGCGCCCTGGCGAACTCCGGGTCGTTCTTCTCCTCCTCGGCGTGGAAGCGGAGGTTCTCGAGCAGGAGCACTTCGCCCGGCCGGAGCCGCCGGACGGCATCCTGGGTGCCGGCCCCGAGCGCATCGCCGGTGACCGGGACGGGCATCCGGAGCAGCTGGCTCAGGCGCTCGGCGACCGGCCGGAGGCGAAGGCCGTCCTGGACCTTGCCGTCGGGCCGGCCGAGATGGCTGGCCAGGATCACCCGCGCGTTCTGGGCCAGGAGGGCCTTGATCGTGGGCAGCGCGGCCCGGATCCTGGAGTCATCGGTGATCTTGCCGTCCTCGAGCGGGACGTTGAAGTCGACGCGAACGAGGACGCGCTTGCCCGAGGCGTCCAGGTCGCGGATCGTGAGCTTGTCCATGATCGTCCCTACAGCCGCTCGGCGACGTACCGCACGAGGTCCGCGACGCGGCAGCTGTAGCCCCATTCGTTGTCGTACCAGGCGATCACCTTCACGAAGTTTCCGCCCAGGACCATCGTGGAGGCCGAGTCGACGATCGACGAGCGCGAGTCGCCGCGGAAGTCGGACGAGACGAGCGGCTCGTCCGAGACGCCGAGGATGCCTCGCATCGGGCCCTCCGCGGCGGCGCGGAAGGCCGCGTTCAGTTCCTCGACCGTCGCCTCGCGCTCGAGCTCGGCGGTGAAGTCGACGACGCTCACGGTCGGGGTCGGGACGCGCAGGCTGAACCCGTCGAACCGGCCCTTGAGCTCGGGGATGACGAGCGCGAGCGCCTTCGCCGCGCCGGTCGTGGTCGGGATGATGTTCTGGCCGGCGGCCCGGGCCCGCCGGGGGTCCTTGTGGGCGACGTCGAGGATGCGCTGGTCGTTCGTGTACGAGTGGATCGTGTTCATCAGGCCGCGCCGGATCGTCCAGCCGTCGTGGACGACCTTGGCCGCCGGGGCGAGGCAGTTCGTCGTGCAGCTCGCGTTGCTGATCACGTGGTGCCGGGCCGGGTCGTAGGCGGCCTCGTTCACGCCGAGGACGATCGTCACGTCCTCCTTCTTCGCCGGGGCGCTGATGATCACCTTCCGGGCGCCCGCGTCCAGATGGGCGCGCGCCTTGTCGGCGTCGGTGAAGCGGCCGGTCGACTCGATCACGATGTCGACCCCGAGCGCCTTCCAGGGCAGCGCCGCCGGGTCGGTCTCGCTCAGGACGCGGATCTCCCGACCATCGACGACGATCGCGTCGTCGGTGTGGCTGACCGTCCCGTGGTAGGCGCCGTAGGTCGAGTCGTGCTTGAACAGGAGCGCGTTCATCGGCACGTCGACGAGGTCGTTGACGGCCACGACCTCGAGGTCCGGGGCACGCTCGAGGATCGCCTTGAGCGACTGGCGGCCGATCCGGCCGAAGCCGTTGATTCCGACGCGAACTGCCATGAGGGTACCTCCTGGGCTGGTGGCGCCCGGGCGTCAGACGCCCGGGCGAATGGCTGGCTCTGGACGGCCGCCCCGCCAGGCGGGATCGCCGAGGCGGGCGGTGACGAGTGGCTGGGCGCCGACGAGCGAGACGTCCGGGCCGAGGGCCGCGGCGAGCAGGCGAACGCGGCGGGCCGGGGTGGGGAAGGCCGAGCGGGCGATCTCCTCGCGAGCCGGGCCGAGGAGCCGCTCACCCTGGCCCTCGGCGATCGATCCGCCGACGACGATCCGGCTCGGGTTGAAGACGTTGACCAGGCCGGCGCAGGCGACGGCGAAGGCCCGGCGGAGACGACCCATCAGGGTCCGGCAGAACGGGTCGCCGGCCTCGTCGCCCTCGGCCACGTCGCGCGCCTCGAGGTCGTCGGCTCCGCGGCTCGCCGCCCGGTCGGCCAGGAACGGGCTCAGGCCGGCCTCGACCGCGGCGCGCGCGTCCCGGGCCAGGGCCCGACCCGAGGCGATCGCCTCGAGATGGCCGCTGCCGCCGCAGCCGCAGCGTGGGCCATCGAGCTCGAGCGGGAGGTGGCCGAGCTCCCCGGCCATCCCGTCCGGGCCGTGGAACAGGCGACGATCGCTCACGATCGCCCCACCGACCCCGGTCGAGACGGTCAGGTAGAGGAAGTCGGGGCAGTCGCGGGCGGCCCCGAAGGCGGCCTCGGCGAGGGCGGCGACGTTCGTGTCGCGATCGAGCCAGGCGGGCAGCCCGAGGGCGCGCTCGGCCTCGTCGGCCAGGGGGATGTCGTGGAAGGCCGGGCCGAGGTTCGGTGGCTCGACGACGACACCGCGCCATGGGTCGAGCGGTCCGGGCGACGAGATGCCGATCCCGACGATCTGGTCGCGGATCGCGTCCGGGGCTCCCTGGCGGGCGGCGACGAGGGCATCAAGGCAGGCCTGGACGATCGCGCCGGGGCCCTCGGCGACCGGCGTCCGGCTCGAAACGCGAACGACGCGGCTCCCGTCCGGCAGGACGACTGCCGCCCGGATCTGGGTGCCGCCCAGGTCGAGCGCGAGAACCGGTCGTGCGGACAGCGTGAACCCTCGGCTGCGGATCGGGAAACCGGGCTCATTCTAGCAAACGGGCCTGCCGATCCCGACCGGGGCGACCGGACGCTGCCCGATCGGGGGCGCAGCGGCACCCGATCAGCGGCGCGGGGGTACGGCATGGCCCCTGCCGGAGACCGGCAGGGGCCACGATCCGTCACGGGTACGGCCGGCGGTACTGCCGGCCTCGATCGCCGGACTCAGCCGCCGATCTTGAAGACCTTGCCGCCGCACTTCGGGCAGGTGCCCTGGAGCGCCGGCTTGCCGTTCTTCATCGTGATGTGCTGGGGGTTCTGGACTTCGACCTTCATCTTGTCCTTGACGCAGTAAGCCTCGGCCATCGGGTCAGAGCCCTCCTCTTCTGTCCGCGGGCGTCACGCGGCGTTCGCCTCGTATCCGCCGGTTCACGATCCGTTCCAGAGCGACGGTCGCCAGCGATCCGTGCTCGCACGCTCCTTCTGGCGGTCCATCTGGGCGAGGATCAGGAGGCTTTCGAGCCCCGTCTCCACGCAGTCCGCCTCGGCCCGTTCCTTGCGCTCGCCCTCGACGAAGTCACCGCTGACGCGCTGCGCGTAGACCGCGCACACGACGCCTGCTCGACACCCGGCCAGGCCGGCGAGAACGAGGAGCGCCGATGCCTCCATCTCGAAGTTGAGGACGCGCTGGCGCGCCATCTCCTTCGCCAGGTCAGGGTAGCGGATCGGCAGCTGCGGGATGGCACGCCCCTGCGCGCCGAAGAATCCCGGAGCCGTCGCCGTCACCCCGACATGGGCCCGATGCCCGAGCCGCTCCGCGGCCTCGACGAGCGCCACGACCGCCTCGTAGTGAGCAACGGCCGGGTACGCGTCGTGGACGAAGAAGCTCGTGGTCGCTTCGAGACGGACCGCGCCGCTCGTGATGACCAGGTCCCCGAGGCGGATCTCCGGCTGGAGAGCGCCGCAGGAACCGACCCGGATGAAGGTCGGTCGTTTCGTGATCGCCAGGATCTCGGCCACGACGATCTCGACGTTGTCGGTGCCGATCCCCGTCGAGACGATCGACACGCGCTGGCCGCGATACGTGCCGGTGACCGTGGCGAACTCCCGGTTGCGCCGCTCGAGCTCGATCGTCTCGAGCCGAGTGGCGATCCGGGCCGTCCGATCGGGATCACCGGGGAGGAGGATGTACTCGGCCAGTTCTCCCGGTCCGAGCCCGATGTGGTACTGCCGTTCTCCGGCGGGGAGTGCGACGCGGGGATCCGCGTTCGGCAAGACCTCGTCCCTCGCTCCTGCATGGCTTCGCTGGCGCGAAACTCGGGCGAGGATAGTCCGCGCTTCTCCGGAGCGTCAAGCACGGCCGGCGCACGGCCGGCGCACGCTGTCGCGCGGGGATGCCGTCGTCCGGGGTCCGGCTCACGGTACGGGGTCCCGTTCGGCGGCCACGAACGTGGCCAGCCGGCGTGCGAGGCGGAGACCGAGTCGGCGGCGGATGCGCGCTCGACGGACGCCCCCGAGGGCCAGCGCGGCCGCCGAGACGACGCCGAGGAGAGCGACGAGCGTGCCCGTCGAGCGGGCGTCGGACGCGAGGTCGAGCCCCGAGGTCCGGAGCCCGGCTGCCCCGGCCGGCGGGCCCGCCTCGGACGCGCTCGTCGCGGACGCATCGGCCGGGGGCGCGCCGGTGGTCCCGAGGAGGTCGCCTTCCGCGCCCCCGGAGGCCGGCCCGACCGTTCCGTCGTTCGACGTCAGGGCCACCGGTTCGCCGAGATCGCCGACGCGGACCAGCCCGGCCGGGTCGGCGACCGCCAGCTCCGGCTCGCCGTCGCTAACGACGACCCGCCCGACGGCGTTCAGCGCGTCGCCCGGGCCGAGCAGGGGCAGGTAGGTCGCTGCGTCCCCGGAAAGGACGATCCGGCCCCGGGCGGTGCCGTCGTCGAGGAACACCCCGCCGGCCTCGATCGAGACCACCAGGCCTCCGACCCGGACGAGCTCCCCGCGGTGATCACCAAGGGCGCCGAGATCGACATCGAGGACGGACGGGTCGAGCGCTCCCTGCGCGCCGCCCGGGCCGGCCACGCCTGCGCTGCCGGCCGCGACCTCGGTCCCGGGCCGGGCGGGGCCTCGGCCGCCCGACGATGACCCGGGTCCGAGGCTTGCGCTCGAGCGGCCGCGGCCGAGTGGGCCGGATGCGCCGGCCGAGGCTCGCCCGAGGCTGACATCGGCGACCGACCGGGGCAGGACGCCGAAGCGCCGGTCGGTCGCGCTCGGATAGGGGCGTCGCACGATCCCCACGATCGTCGCCGTCCGGCCCGCCTCGAGCGCGGTCGAGGGGATCGCCGAGCCGGGCAGACCGATGACCGGCACTCGCTCCCGGGCGACCTCGAGCTCGGCCAGCCACCGGCTGCCGAGCCGGCGGACGGTGACGACGGTACCCCGCAGGCGGACGAGCCGCCACTCCTGGGCGATCCCGGGCGCGGAGCCGAGGTCGTGGGCGGGAGGGCTGGCAGCGCCGGCCCGCGGCGCGACGGCCGTGGCGCGCAGGCGGGGGGCGCCGTAGGCCGTCGCGACCGTGCCGCCAACCTCCACCTGATCCCCGACCTCGACCCGGGGGCCGTCGGCCGGCAGGAGCACCTCGATCGCGCCGCTCGCATCCTCGATGACGACCCGCCGACCGCTCGCGTCGAGCAGGTTCGGGCCGGCCGTGACGACACCCAGGACGCGGACCGTGCCGCCGCGCCCGGCCACGGCGCGCGCGATCGGCACGATCCCGGAGTCGGAGCCGGGACCCGCAGTCGCCGGGCTCGCAGTCGCGGCCGGGTCGCTGCCCGGGCTCGCAGTCGCGGCCGGGTCGCTGCCCGGGCTCGCGGCGGGAGTCGACGGTTCGTCGAGCCGGACGACGTCGTCCCGGTCCCGGAGCCAGATCCGGTAGCCGTCGAGCCGGCCGCGGCGTGACGCGCGCTGGCCGGCAACCCCGACGACACGGTAGCGTGCGCCGGTCGTGAAGTCGGTCGCGAGGAGACCGCTCGACGAGTCGGCCATGACCCGGATCGACCGGCCGGCGGCATCGACGAGGCCCAGGGTGAGGTCGCCGCTCGACGCCTTCGACGGCGCCGCCCCGAGGACGCCCTCGGCGCTGACGAGCCGCCCCTCGACAGCCTCGCCGAGGGTTGCCCCGTCGACCGCGGCCGGTGCCGGCAGCACGCCCGCCTCGCCGGCAACGAGCTGACCGGATTCGACCCGCAGCTCGAGCTGGCCGAACGGCTCGGCGAGCGAGCCGGTGACTTCGACATACGTGCCGCGCGACACGGCCGGCGCATCGGCCGGCAGGCGGATCGCGATCCCCGCGCTCGAGTCCTGGATCGCGGCCAGGGAGGGCGTACCGAGCCGCCCGGCCTCCGCGGTCACGATCCCGCCGACCCGGAGCCGGCTGCCGATCGGGTAGGCCCGGGCCTCGGCGATCGGGAGGAGGGTGAGCGCGGGCGGGCTGGTCGGGGCCGGCGTCGGTTCGGGCGTGGGAGCCGGGGTCGGACTGGGCGAGGGGCTGGGCGAGGGGCTGGGCGACGGATCCGGGGAGGTTGACGGACCGGGGTCGGGAGTGGCGCTCGCGCCGGGGTCGGGCGTCGGGCTCGGGGAGGGGGTCGCCGCGAGCACGGCGAGCTCGCCAGGAAGCGTGGCATGGATCCGGTAGCCGGTCGTCCCGGAACCGGTGCTGTCGCGCTGGCCAAGTGGGCCGGCGACCTCGACGAGCATCCCGCTGCTGATCGTCGCAGCGCCGAGCGCCGCCGCTCCGACGATCACCCGGACCTGTCCGCTGCCGTCGTCGACCATCAGGCCGAGCCCGTCGGTCATGCTCGTTGGTGCTCCGATCACGGTGCCCGAGACGGTCACCCGCCACCCCTCCTCCGCTTCCCCGAGGAGGCCGGTCGACCTCGCCAGCGGGGCCGGCAGCGGGCCAGCCGACCCTTCGAGCGTGATCGAGGCGGCGTCGATCCGGAGAGTGCGCAGGCTGTAGCGGTCGGCCAGTGTGCCGGTCGCGCGGATCGTCGAGCCGGCCGGCCAGGGGATCGGGGTGCCTGCAGACGCGTAGAGGGCGATCCCGGCGCTCCCGTCCTGGACGAACGCGGTGTGGCCCGACTCGAGCGCGCCGAGGTCCGTGGTCAGCGTGCCCACGATCGTCACCGTCGAGCCGTCCGGCAGGGCGCGGGCGGCGGCGATCGAGAGCGGCGCCGGGCTCGAGGTGGGCGACGGGGTCGGGCTCATCGTCGGCGAGGGGGTTGGCGTGGGGGTTGGCGTGGGGGTTGGCGTGGGGGTTGGCGAGGGCGTGGGCGTGGGCGTGGGCGTGGGCGGCGCGGTCGGGTCGGTCGAGGGGGCTGGGGAGCCGCTCGCATCCGGACCCGGGCTCGGCGATGGCGACTCCGAGGGCGCCGGCGCCGGTGGCGCGGCGAGCCCTTGGGCCGACGGGGCGGCCTCGACGAACCAGTCGGCGGCGTTGTCGTTCGTGTCGAGCACGTTGCCCGCCAGCCCGCCCGGGCGCCGCTCGATGCTCGATCCGGCCGGCGGAGCGGCGGCGGCCGTCCCCTCGACGAACCCGTTCGCGGCGTCCCCCCAGCCGACGGCGTCGATCGGGGCGCCGCCGATCGGGCGCAGGACGAGCGCACCGCCGGTTGCCGCCAGCCCGCCGCTGTACGTGGCGTCGGCGACCGATGCGTAGATCCCGAGGCTGTTCGCCACGAGCAGGTGGCGACCGGGGTCGAGCGGGCGGGAGCTCGACCAGGTCGCTTTCCGGGTGAGCGTGGCACCGCTCGAGGTGACATAGACGAGCTCGAGGCCGGCCAGGTCGAGCGGCGCAGCGGCCGCGTTCGTGATCTCGACGTACTCGTCGGAGGCCGAGGCGCCCCCGGTCACGACCTCGGCCACCAGGAGCCCGGTCGAAGGGGGCCAGGTGACCGCCGCCGCCGACTCCGGGTAGGGAACGGTGAGCCGGGGCGACGATCCCCCGGTCGCCGCGAGAACAGCCGGGTACGCCAGCAGGATCGCGGCCAGGGCCGCGCGCCGGATGCGAGCCATCGACGACCTCCCGGCGGGATCGGGCGGGCGATGACCACGTTCTACCAGCCGGCTCTTGGCGCCGACTCACCGGCGCCTTGACGCCGACTCACCTGCGGCTTCACGCCGCGCCCGCCCGAGGTCCAGACAGCGCGGGAAGGGACCGGGAGCGCGACCCGGACGGCACCGAGCGGTCCGGTTTGGACTACGATGCAGTCGTCGGTGCACACCCCGTCCCGACTCCCGCGACCTTGCCCGACCCGCCCGCGGTCCGACGACCCGGACCCCCGCCGACCAGGAGATGCCGTGGCCCGCGCCAAGACGACCGACCGAGCAGAAGCACGCCGCCGCTACCGCGCCCAGCTCGCCGCCAGGGCGGCGGCCGGATCGAGTGCCCTGGCGGCGGCCGGGGCCGACGTCGGCCCGGAGGGTCGTCCCGGCGCCGAGGCGAGCGGGCGTCCGGTCGCCCGGGCGGGCACCGGGGCGAGCGCGCGACCGAACCTGCTCGGCGCGCTCCGCGTCGCGGCCGCCCCGGCCGACATCCGCGGCGACCTCGAGGCCCTGCCGCTGATTGCGCGCCGGACGAAGTCGGTCTGGCTCCCGGCGGTCCTGATCGTGGCCACCGGGGCGGCGTTCCTGATCCCGGCCCTGGCCGAGAACCAGATCGTCCGGTTCCTCGCCGTCGCCCTGCTCGCCCCGCCGCCGATGATCCCGGCCTTCCTGGCCGGGATGCTCACCCAGCGCGGCTCGTGGCTCGTGGGCGGGATCGCCGGCCTGATCTCCGGCCTGACCGTCGCCGTCCTGATCACGGTCACACCAGGCACGACAAGCACCACGGCCGGGCTCGACTTCCAGAACCTCGGCTTCCTCGTCATCGCCGGGCCGGCGTTCGGGATGGGAGTCGGCGCGTTTGCCGGCTTCTACCGGCGCTTCCTCGCCCTCTCCTCGCCTCCGCGCCAGGCACAGCGAAAGCCGAACCCCGGGGCGAAGAGTGCCCGACGCCGCTGACAGGCGGCTGACCGGCGGCTGACCGGCCGCGGCGGACCGCCATCCGGGGCAGACACGGGGTCGAACCGGTCGGTCCGGCTAGCGACCGTTCCGTCGCATCCCCGCCCAGCCGAGCTGTCGAACCCCCTCCGGTCGGACCGGCCCACCGACCCCCGACGCGGCCTCCGGGAGTGATCGGATCTCCCGGGCCACGACGTTCACGACGTTCCCCTCGCGCTGGAGGACGCCCTCGACGAGCAGGAGCGCGTGCCGCCGGACGGTGCCTCGCAGTCGTGCCCAGGCATCCGGCCAGAGCGTGACGTTCACCATCCCGGTCTCGTCCTCGAGGGCAAGAAAGACGGTTCCCCGGGCCGTCATCGGGTGCTGACGGCTGACGACCAGCCCGCCGACCCTGACCGGTCCGGGCGGATGCCCGGCCAGCGCCGAGTTCGGGACGGCTCCGAGCCGGTCGAGCGCCTGGCGGAAGAGCCCGACGACCTGGTGGTGCGGATCGAGCGCCATGACCGCGTACGCGTCGCCGAGCCGCTCGAGTTCGCCGATCGGGGGGAGGTCGGGCGCCGGTGTCGGCGGCAGGCGAAGATCGATCGGCCGTCCGGCAGCCCGCCTCGCCGCCCGTTGCCCGGCCGTCGCCCGGCCGTCGAGCCGACCCTTTGTCGCCCCGGCCACCTCGCGCAGCTGCCAGAGGAGCTCGCGCCGGGGCCGCCCGAGCGAATCGAGCCCGCCCGCCCGGATCAGGCGCTCGATCACCTCCTCGGCCAGCCCGGTCCGCTCGACGACGTCGGCCAGCGAGCGGTACGGACCGCGGGCGCGTTCGGCGTCGAGCCGGGCGGCGTGCTCCTCGCCGATCCCGCTCACGAGGTGGAGCCCGAGGCGCACGCCGTAGCCGATCGCGCTCTCGGCCGCCCACCGGGCACGGGCCTCGGAATCCGGCATGACGCAGGACGGCGAGCGGACCGGCTCGGGCCGACGATCGATGCCGGCGTCGTCGGGGAGCGGCTCCCCCGCGCCCGCGCCATCCCGTCCCGCGCCCGCGCCCGCGCCCACGCCGCCGTCGTCGGCCACGCCGTCCGCGCCCCCACCGTCGGCCACGCCCGCCCAGCCCGGCCGTCCCACCCATTCGGTCGTCGTCCGGTAGCTCGAGGCGTTGATGTCGACCGGGAGGACCGCGACCCCATGGCGCCTGGCGTCGTTGACCAGGACCTCCACCGGGTAGAAGCCCATCGGCTGGGCGTTGATCAGTCCAACCACGAACTGGGCCGGGTAGAAGAGCTTGAGGAACGCCGATTCGTAGGCCGTCCGGGCGAACGCCGCCGCGTGCGACTTCGCGAATCCGAACGAGGCGAACGCGGCGACCTGGCGGAAGAGCTCCTCGGCATCGTCACGGGCCATCCCCTGGACCGTCATGCAGCCTTCGACGAACCGCTCGTGGAGCCGCTCCATCTCGGCCGTCGAGCGCCACGTCCCCATCGCCCGCCGGAATCCGTCCGACTCGGCCGGGCTGAAGCCGGCGACGCTGATCGCGATCTGCATCACCTGCTCCTGGTAGAGGATCACCCCCAGGCTGTCGCGCAGGATCGGCTCGAGGCTCGGATGGAGGTAGGTGACCGGCTCGAGGCCCTGCCGGCGACGCAGGTAGGGGTGGACGGCGTTCCCCTGGATCGGGCCGGGCCGAACGATCGCGACCTCGACGACGAGATCGTCGAGGCTCGCCGGCCGTGACTTCGGGAGCGTCTGCATCTGGGCCCGGCTCTCGAGCTGGAAGACCCCGACCGTGTCGGCTGCCTGGAGCATCGCAAACACCTCCGGGATCTCCTCCGGCAGCCGGTCGAGGTCGAGACAGACGGCGCAGTCGTGCTCGATCAGGGCGAGCGTCTCGTCGATCGCGGCCAGCATCCCCAGGCCGAGCAGGTCGAGCTTGATCAGCTTGAGCGTCTCGACGTCGCGCTTGTCGTACTGGACGACGACCCGGTCGGGCATCGTCGCCCGCTCGAGCGGGGCGATGTCGATCAGCGGCGTGGCGGTGACGAGCATCCCGCCGGTGTGGATCGAGAGGTGGCGCGGGAAGCCGTCGATCCGGGCGCACAGCTCGAGCCAGCGCTCCCAGTCCGGGAGGCCGCGGGTGCTCATGCTGGGCGCCGGGGTGCTGGGCGCCGGGGTGCTGGTTGGCGGGGTGCTGCCCGCCGGCACGCTGGGTGGCGGGGTGCTGGGCGCCGGGGTGCTGGTTGGCGGGGTGCTGCCCCAGGCTGCCCCGATATTCCGAGAAGGATTAGGAGGCGCGCTTCCGGCGGGACCCGGGCCTCGTTCGACGGGATTCAGGGCACCCGGGTCGGCGTCCAGGGCGAAGGCGCGCTCGCCCTGAGCACGGCTGAACTCGAGGGGTCGGCCGCGGTTGCTGTTCAGGGGGGCGTCCGACGGTCGATCGGGCGTGACGACACCGGGATCGCCGTCCGGTAAGCCTTCTGTGACTACGCGGGCCGGCAACTGAAGGCGGTCCCCACCACCGCCACCATCGCCCGCCGCCACCAGCTCCGACAGGGACAGCCCGGTCTCCCCGGGCCGGGCGAAGAACTGCCCGAACCCGCCCTCGGCCTCGAGATCGCGGCGAACCTGCGCCGGGTCGTACGTCTCGAGCGCCTTCGCCACCCGGTCGACGAGCGGCCGCGGAAATCCGAGCGCGTAGCCCACCTCGCGAACCGCCGAGCGGGCGCGATAGGTGACGACGTTGCAGACCATCCCGGTGTGCTCGACCCCGTAGCGCGAATACACGTACTGGATCACCTCTTCCCGGCGCGCCGAGCTGAAGTCGATGTCGACATCGGGGTAGCTCGTCCGGCCCTCGTTGATGAACCGTTCGAAGAGGAGGCGATGGCGGATCGGGTCGACCCGGGTGATCCCGAGCACGTAGGCCACGATCGAGTCGGCCGCGCTGCCCCGACCCTGGGCGGGGATCCCGCGCTCCCGGGCAAAGCGCATCAGGTCCCAGCAGATGAGGAAGAACTCGGCCAGGCCGGTCCGCTCGATCACCTCGAGCTCGTGGGCGAGCTGGCGGACGACGGCCGGGGTGATCGGGTGGTAGCGGCGGCGGGCGCCCTCGTGGCAGAGCTGGTCGAGGTACGAGAACGCTGTTTCGTCGGCCGGCACCTCGAAGCCGGGAAAGCGATAGCGCTCGAACCCGAGGTCGACCGAGCAGGCGGCCGCAAGCTCGCCCGCGTTGGCCAGCCCCTCCGCCCAGGCCCTGGCGGTACGCTCGTCTACCCCGGCCCCGGCCGGGGGCGTGGTCCCATCGCCAGCCCGGCCCGCGGCCCCAACCCCGGCCGCGGCCCCGTCCCCATCCCCGGCCCCGGCCCCGACCGGGGACGCGGCCCCGGCCAGGAGGGCCGCCAGCTCCGGCCCCGACTTCAGGTACGACTCGCCATCAGGTCGCCGCAGATCGGCCAGGGTGTCGAGCGTCCGGCCATGGCGAATCGCGGTCAGGACATCCTGGAGCTCGCGCCCCTCCGGCCTGGCGTAGTGGACGTCGTTCGTAACCACGACCGGCAGACCGAGCTCCTCGGCGAGCCGGGCCGTCTCGGCGACGAGCCAGTCGTCGTCCGGCAGGAGGTGGTGCTCGAGCTCGAGGATGAAGCCGGCCCGGGCGACGGCGCCCGACCCCCGGGCGACGGCGCCCGACCCCCGGGCGACGGCGCCCGACCCCCGGGCGACGGCGCCTGACCCCTGGGCGACGGCGCCTGACCCCTGGGCGACGAAACTCGACCCCCGGGTGCCCCGTGCACCCCCGGCGGCCGACCCGCTGCCGGAGCCACCGAAAAGCCGGGCGTATCGCTCGGCCGCCGCCCGTGCCCCCTCTCGATCCCCCACCCGCAACCGCCGGGCGATCTCCCCCTCGCGGCAGCCGGAGAGGGCGACGAGGCCCTCCGCGTGCTCGGCGAGAAGCGCCTGGGTAAACTGCGGCATCCCTTTCGTCCCGGCCAGGTTCGCCCGGCTGACGAGCCGGCAGAGGCTCCGGTAGCCGCTCGCGTCCCGGGCGAGGAGGACGAGGTGCGGTCCGCGCTGCCGCTCCCCGATCCCGCGCAGGTCCTCCTTCACGGCCACCCGGTGTCCGGGCAGGCGGGCGCGGGAGGGGCGAGGGCGGGCGGGAACCCCATCATGCGGCTCGATGGCGACAGCGGCTGCGACGTCGAGGGTTCGCAGCCCGTCAAGGCCCCCGACCGAGCGCACTGGGTGGACCGGGCGGACCGGGTGGACCGGGCGGACCGGGCGGACCGGGCGCACTGGGTGGACCGGGCGGACCGGGCGGACCGGGCGGCGGGCGGGAACGACCACACCGGTCGGGTCCGGGACCGCAGGGTCGACCAGCTCGATCTCGATCCCGATCACCGGATGGAGGCCCGCCGCCTCGGCCGCGGCCGCGAACCGGACGACGCCCTGGAGGCCCTGGTGATCGGTGACCGCGAGACCGCTCAGCCCGAGCTCGACGGCCCGTGCCACGAGGTCGTCCACGGCAGAGGCGCCGTCGAGGAACGAGAAGTTCGTGTGGCAATGCAGCTCGGCGTACGGAATCGGCGCCACGACGGGCTCCCGGCAGGGATGCGGGCCTGGCGACCCGGGAGCGGATGATAGAACAATCGTTCTATCCAATCCAGGCCCAGGTCGCGCAACACCCGAGCCGCCCGATTCGTCACAAGGACCGATGAGTCGGTGGCGTTCACCAATGCTTGGAGTGGTCCGTCTCCTCCTGCTCCTGCTGGGAGCGTTCCTGCTCATCATGGTCCTCCTCCCCGCGGCGATCGCCGCACAGGCCGCCGGTACGGCCTGAAGCCATCGGAGCGTCCCGCCACCTGGGGGTAGCGGGACAACGGCGACGGCCACCAATGACCTGGCCGTCGACCTGCCGGTCCGCCCGGTGAGCAGGCGAGCCGGTCCCGAGGCCCCGTCACAGCGATGTGGCGGGGCCTCGCACATCCGGCACTTCTGTACGATGGACGCATCCGACCCGCTGCCCGGGAGACGATGAGTCCGATCCGTCCTGCCGCCCTCGCTCGCGCCGATGCCCGCCCGCTCGCGGGCCGAGGCAGCCGCGTCCGGTTCACGGGCCGAGGCAGCCGGGCCCTGGCCGTTGCGCTCGGCGTCCTCTTCCTCGCCGCTGGCTGCAGCGCCGGGGCGGGACCGTCGTCGGGATCGGGCGGACCGCCGAGCACAGCCGAGGCGGCGGCCAGCCCATCCCCGCCGACCTGGACCGCCACCGAGTGGGGACGGATCTGGGATGCGCTGCCGCCCTCCTTCCCCGTCCATCCCGGCGCCGAACCGATCGAGAGCACGACCGGCCCGGCGAGCGCCACGCTGACCGTGCCCGCCAAGGTCGGGGCCGCCGCCGCGTGGTGGCAACCCGCCCTCGAGCGAGCGGGGTACAGTACGGTGGCCGTGTCGGGACCGCTCGAGGACGGCAGCATCGTGATCGACTCGACCGGCGGAGGCGACTGCCGGGTCCAGGTGACGATCACCCCGACCGGGGCGATGACGACGGCGACGATCCTCTACGGGGCGGCCTGCCCCTTCCGCTGATCTGACAGGAGGAGATGGACTCGATGCAGCCAACCCTGCGTGATCTCGCCGGCATCGGCCTGCTGACCGTCATCCTCGTCGGCCTCGTCGTCCTGCTCGTGGCCGGCAACATCCCGCGCTGACCGACACCAGCCGGGGCGCCGGTCGCGCCGGTCGCCGGCGTGCAATCAGCCGTCGAGCCGGTCCGACACGGTCCGGCGCGGGCCATTGACACGGCAGCTACGCTGCTCTCGATCGGGCTTCCGGTCTGGTTCGGGCAGGGGGAGATGTGAACGTGCAGTCGGCACAGCCCCGCGATCTCGGCGCGCTGGTGATGCTCGTCGGGATGCTCGCGGTCCTGCTGGTGGTCACCCTGATGCTCGGACACTCGTCGATCGCCTGACCCTGCCGCGGCCGGTTCCGGCTGCGCCCCCGATCTGCTCAGTCATAGATCCGCTCGAGGTGCCAGCGGCCGGTCATCCGGTCGAGGTAGATGAGCGCCAGCCAGCGGGGCCCGACGACCTTGACGTAGTCGCGGGCGATCGGCTCGCGCCACCAGGCCTCGTCGATCCGCCAGCGGTTGCAGGCCTCCACCGGCTCGCGGCGGCCGTTCCAGCGGATGGCCACGATCCGTCCGGCCGGATCGTGCTCGACCTCGATCTCGGGGTGCTCGCGCAGCAGGCGGGTCATCGACCGACCTGCCCCGCGCCCGGCCTGGCCCCGGTACCCGACTGGGCCCGGGAGTCCGGCCCGGCCCCGGTACCTGACTGGGCCCGGGAGTCCGGCTGGGCGCCTGGTCGAGCCCGGGAGCCCGCCCGGGTGCCGGCGCTCGAGTCGATCCCCGCCCCCGACCCCGGACCGAGCGACCGCCAGCGCCAGCGCGCCTCGGGCAGGGGCGCCTCCGGATCGACCAGCTCGACCTGCCGGATCCGGTCCTCGCCGAACATCAGGGTGAGCCTCGCCAGCTGCCAGGTGAGACGCTCCGCACGGGCCGCCTGGGGAACGAACAGCCCGAGCTGCTGGCCGGCCGCAGGCGCGACATCGGCCAGCTCGAGCTCGAACCGCCCGACCGGCGCCGGCGGCGGCGTGCGCTCGAGCCGGGCGAAGAGCAGGCGCTCGATCGCCTCTGCCTCGGCCGTCGGCTCGGGGAGAGGCTGCTCGACTGCCAGCTCGGGTGGCGTCCCGGGCGGCGCGAAGGCGAGGTCGAGCCCGAGACGAAGCCGGGCTCGCGAGGTCGCCGCCCCGCGGCCGAGGAGCTGCCCGGCGAGGGCGCCGGCGAGCCGGTGGAGGACGAACCGGAGCGGCTCGAGCTCCCCCACGGCCGGCTCGAGGGACAACGCCAGGACGAGTCGCTCGGCTGCCCGGCGGGGCCGGAACGGATCGGTCTCCTCGCCCCGGGCCCGGGCATGGAGCCGCTCCCCCTCGGCCCCGAACCGGGCGACGAGCGCCGAGCGCGGCAGCTCCGCCACGGCCCCGATCCGGCGCAGCCCGAGCCGGGCGAGCCGGGCGCGGACGTCGCGGTCCGGCGTCAGCAGTTCCGCCGGCAGTGGCGCGAGGAAGGCCGCTTCCCCGCCGGGCGGGACGCTCCGAAGCCCGGCCGCCCGCTCCGCCCCGCCCGGCGCCCCGCCCGGCGCCCTGCCCGGCCGCCGCGGGCCACCGAGCCCCCCGGCCGCCTCATCCTCCCCGGCTGCTCCGGCCAGCGCGGCGGCGAGCGTGGCCGCGAACCGGGTCCCGGCGATCCCGGCCCGGGGCCGGCCGGGCAGGATCGGCCCGAGCGCCTCGCGGATCCGCTCGACGAGGGTCGGCTCCGCGCCCCACAGCCGCTCGAGCCCGTCGAGCTGGACCTCGAGCAGCCCGAACGACGGCTCGGCCGGCTCGACCGCGCCGGCGACACCGGGGCTGAACGTCGCCAGCCGGTCGAGCGCCGCCTCGACCGCCGCCCGGTCGGCCTCCGGATCCGGGACGAGGAACGTTGCCTCAGGCGCGAGCCGGTGGGCGCTCCCGAGCGGCATCCCGCGCCGGACCCCCAGGGCGCGGGCGTCCGGGCTGAGGTCGAGAACCACGCCCTCGTCCCAGGGCCGCCCGCCCAGGACGATCGGACCGCCCGGGAACGAGCCGGAGGCGGCCCGCCGATGCCGGGCCAGCCGGAGCGGGAGATGGGGCCAGTAGAGGTGGAGGAGGCGCATCGCTGATCGTCCGTGGCAGGTGGTCGGAAGGATCGGTGTGAGCCCGGGGTCCGCCGGCCGGCCCGATCGTCGCCGGATCAGGCCCGAGGAGCGGATCCCGGCCCAGGCAGGCGTCCCGGTCGCCGCCGTCCGCGTAGAGGATCCGGAGCTCCGTCCGCCGCCCCGGCGGCCCGAACCGGTTCCGGGCGACGACCACCTCCGTCCGCTGGCCGACGACATCCCGCCCGAGCCGGATCCACGCCCGGCGGACGAGCTCGAGCCGGAGACCGGTCGACTCGCCGAGCGCCTGGCGGAGGCTCGACGGGAGGTCGGGCGGCTCGAGGGCGACGAGCATCGTCCCGGTCCGGCGGGCGAGCGCGGCGAGTCGCTGAAGCCGCTCGGCGATCGTCGGCGACCGACCACCGGACGGACGACCGGGAGTCGGACCGGGCCCGGGATCGCGCCCGCCGGGAGACGACCGTCCGCAACCGGAGCCCGGCCGCCCGTCCGGCAGGTCGAGGAGGAGGAGGTCGATCGCCCGCCCCTGGACGAGCGCCCCCGCGATCGCCAGGCCGTCGTCGATCGAGTCGGGCGTAAGGACGACGAGCCGATCGAGGCGCACCCCGCGTGCGACCGCCTCGACCGGATCGAAGCTCCGGGCGAGATCGAGCCAGGCGACGATCGAACCGCTCGCCTGGGCCTCGGCCGCGAGGCGGAGGGCAAGCGTCGTCTTGCCGCTCGTCAGATCGCCCCGGACGGCGACGCTCGCCTCGCGCGGGAGGCCCCCCCGGCCGAGGATCGCGTCGAGGGCGGCGAACCCGGTCTGGACGATCCGGCCGTCAGCGAGCTGCTCGAACGGCGCGCCCGGGGCAGGACTCCCGGGCCGTTCCGGCAGGGGGACCGCCTCCGGCAGGGGGACCG